>Ga0156180_1094_pt1 | contig 97303 bp, 95 predicted proteins | sample RifCSPlowO2_12_FD_107833 | JGI IMG/M metagenome (GOLD analysis project Ga0156180, IMG submission 107833) | Burkholderiales bacterium RIFCSPLOWO2_12_FULL_61_40
ACCGGCAAACCCCCCGACGAGCCCGCCATGCTGGGGCTGGCGCTCAATGAGTTGTTTGTGCCGCTCTTGCAGCGCCAGTACCCCGAGATCACCGACTTTTATTTGCCGCCTGAGGGCTGCAGTTACCGCATGGCGGTGGTCAGCATCAAAAAGTCCTACCCCGGCCACGCGCGGCGCATCATGTTTGGCATCTGGAGCTTTTTGCGCCAGTTCATGTACACCAAGTTCATTGTGGTGGTGGACGAGGACATCAACGTGCGCGACTGGAAGGATGTCATCTGGGCCATCACCACCCGCATGGACCCCACGCGCGACACCTTGCTGGTGGACAGCACGCCCATCGACTACCTGGACTTTGCCTCGCCCGTGAGCGGCCTGGGCAGCAAGATGGGGCTGGACGCCACGAACAAATGGCTGGGGGAAACCAGCCGCGAATGGGGCCGCACCATGCGGATGACACCGGAGGTCACGGCCCGGATGGATGCGGTCTGGCAGGGCTTGGGTTTGTGAGTCAAATCGGGTTGTAGGCCCTGCCCTAAGGTGATGTGCCACCTGATGCTGGTTGCGGGGCTGCGGCGGTTTTGAATTTTGCAAGTCCCTCGCAAATCAAGATGACTGACGACTAGCGGCGATCGTGATCGATTTGGAATTCAGTCTCATACAGTCTCCTCTTGCGACAACGAACGGTGCTGGTGGACCAGTGGACCATTGACCGTTCGGTTGGAGCTTTGGTCGCCTGTGCTACTTGGCGTTGGCCAGCCACGTGTTGACCACCTCTGGATTGGCCTTGATAAAGGCCGCTGCCTCCTTCTGGTAGGAGCTGTCCTTGGCCTTTGACATCACGCCTTCAAGATCGGAGATGCTGATCTTGTAATTTTTGATGAAGGTCGCAGCTTTGGGGAAGTCTTTCTCAAAGCCTTTTCGCGCCACCGCATGAATCGCCTCGCCGCCACCCAGGGCCTGCTTGGGGTCTTCCAGGTACCGAATCTTGTACTTCGAGAACATCCAGTGCGGCGTCCAGGTGGTGACCGCAATCCACTCCTTGCGTTTCATGGCGCGGTCCAGCGCCACGATCATGCCGGCGTCCGAGCCGGTGAGCAGTTTGTAACCTGCCAGGCCGTAGCTCTTGATCGCGCGTTCGGACGCCATCATCAGGCCCGCGCCCGGGTCAATTCCCTGCACCTGGGATTTGAATTTGTCGCGCACCCCGGGTTTGTTCAGGTCTTCGATCGACTTGACTTCACTGACCGGGATGTAGTCGGGCACCGCCCATCCCAGCCTGGCGTTGTCGTACAGGATGCCCATGTCAATCACCTCACTGGACAGCTTGTCCCAATAGGCTTTGTGGGTGTTGGGCAACCAGGACATCAGCATGATGTCCAAATCACCCTTGGCCACGCCTTGATACTGCAGACCGATGTCGGTCATGATCAGCTCGACTTTGTAGTCAAGACGCTGCTCCAGCAATTGTTTGGCAATATTGGTCACCGCCTCGGCATCCGACCAGGCGGTCCAGCCGATGCGGATGGTTTTCTTCTCTTGTGCGTGTGCCGCTGGCGAACCCGCCAGGGTCGCCGTCACGGCAAACGCCATGACCAAGGGCCTGAAAATTTTCGTAATTTGACGAATCATCGCTCGATCTCCTGTTGATAGTCGGTATGAACACATGGGCTGCGCTGCGGACATTGCATCACGTCGATCAATTCACTGAGGTCGGCGCGGCGTGACGATCCTGTCACCTCGAATGTCTTCCTGGCCAGTGCTTGCTGGTTGTCTGGTCGCGACTTGAAATGACGAGTCTGCGCCGCTGCGGGTAATCCCCAAGCCCTGGCGCGTTCCCCGAGGCCGCAATTCGAGCCAGCCTTGACCCGCCGACAAGGCTGTCTAGGGAAAACCCTAGGAATATGGACAGGCGTTTGACAGTTTGGTTGGCAACCATTGGCATGTGCCCGGCGGCTTCCAGCCTGTCGGCCATTGGATGGTTGAGGCCTTGCATTTTGCTGCCAAAGCCCCTGACCATGTTCCCACCATCCGCACTACACAAAGCGGATTTACTTAGGAGACCTTCATGACACGCATTTCCACCCTGGCCCGATGGGCCGCTCCTGCCGGTCTGGCCATGACCGTGCTCTCCAGCCCGGCTTGGGCTTTCCAGCCCGGCAACACCGAGTGCATTGCACCCGCCGGCGCGGGCGGCGGCTGGGACATGACCTGCCGCCTGGTGGGCAAGGCCTTGCAGGACCAGAAGCTCATCCCCGGCACCATGCAGGTGCTCAACAAGGCCGGCGGCGGCGGTGGCGCGGCTTATGCCGAAGTGGTGAACAAGCGCAACACCGAGAACAACCTCATTGTGGCGGCCTCCACCGCGACGGCCGCCCGCCTGGGCCAGAACGCTTACCCCGGCAACGACATGACGCAGGTGCGCTGGGTGGCATCCGTGGGCGCCGACTACGGCATGATCGCGGTCGCCGCCGACTCGCCCATCAAAACGCTGCCCGAACTGCTGGCCAAGGTCAAGAGCGACCCCACCTCGGTGGCGTTCGCGGGTGGTTCCGCCGTGGGCGGCTGGGACCATCTGAAGGTGTTGATCGCCGCACGCAAGGCAGGTATCAGCAACGTGCGCAGCGTCAAATACGTGGCCTTCGATGGTGGCGGCGAGGCCGTGACCCAGTTGCTGGCCGGCAAGATCCAGGCTTTCACAGGCGACATCTCCGAAGCCAAGGGCTTTGTCGATGCCGGCAAGATCAAGGTACTGGCCGTGTTGGCGCCTGAGCGGCTCGACGGCGATTTCGCCAAATTCCCCACCGCCCGCGAACAAGGCCTGGATGCCATCGGTGCCAACTGGCGCGGCTTCTACACCCCGGGCAAGATGAGCGACGACGCCTACCAGTTCTGGGTCAAGAGCGTGGGCACGGTGTACGACTCCAAGGCATGGAAAGACACCATGGCCAGGCAAGGCATGGCGCCGCTGAACCTGCGTGGCGAAGCCTTCCAGAAGTTCGTCAAGGAGTCCGTGGACGAGATTCAGACCCTGTCGAAAGAGATCGGCATCATCAAGTAAGTGATGCCCGCCGGGCCGCGCGAACGAACGCAGCGCGCTCCCCGGTGCCCGATGCACCCGGCTGAGCCGGTGGCATCGGGCACTTCCCCCATTGACATTCTTTTTTGATCGGAGGTTGGCCATGAGCGACCGAATTTTTGGCGGTATCGTGCTGACGGTGTCGTTGCTGATGATGTGGGCCACGACCCTCATCGAAGAAAGCTTCATCCAGGACCCGCTGGGTCCCAAGGCCTTTCCGCTGGTGATCGCTGGCGTGATGGCGGTCTCGGCGGTGGTGATGTTCTTCAAGCCCGACAGCGAACCCGAATGGCCGGGTCTGCACAAGCTGCTGGAGCTGGTGGCCACCGTGGGCGTGTTCATCGCCTACGCGCAAATACTGCCCATCGCCGGCTTTGTGGTCGCCACCATTTTTGCCACCGCCTTTCTGGTGTGGCGCCTGGGCGGCGCGCCTCGCCAATCCATCGTGGGTGGCATCACCATTGCGGTGGGCATTTACCTGGTCTTCCACTTCATGCTGGGCCTGAACCTGGCCAAGGGCCCCTGGGGCTTTTGAACCCCACGAATAGGAACTCGATATGGACAGTCTCAATCATCTGGCCGATGGCTTTGCCATCGCGCTCACCTGGCAAAACCTGCTGCTGGCGTTCGTCGGCTGTTTTCTGGGCACCCTGATCGGCGCGCTGCCGGGCCTGGGCCCGTCCAACGGCGTGGCCATCCTGATCCCGGTGGTATTCAGCATGGGGCTGGGCGCCACGCCCGCGCTCATCCTGCTCACCAGCGTGTACTACGGCGCCATGTACGGTGGGCGCATTTCGTCCATCCTGCTCAACATTCCGGGTGACGAACCGGCGCTCATGACCACGCTCGACGGCTACCCCATGGCGCGCCAGGGCAAGGCCGGGGAAGCGCTTGCCATCTCCGGCATTGCGTCGTTCGTGGGGGCCTTCTTTGCCACCTGGGGCCTGGTGTTCCTCGCGCCCCAACTGGTGGACGTGGCCTTGCTGTTCGGCCCGGCCGAGTACTTCGCCATGTTCACCCTGGCCTTTGCCACGCTCGGTGGCGTCACCAGTTCCAACCAGGCCAAGGCGGCCTTCGCTGCAGCCATTGGCCTGTCACTGGCATTCGTGGGTGTGGACGGCCAGACCGGTGTGCCGCGTTTCACGGGCGGCAATGTGCACTTCTACGACGGTATTGACTTCCTGATCGCCATCGTCGGCATGTTTGCCCTGTCTGAGGTGCTGGTGTTCATCGAGGAGCGCGGCAAGGCCCACAGCCATAGCACGCAACCCGTGACGGAGTTGGGTCGTGTCATTCCGCCGTGGTCGATGGTCAAGCAGACCAGTGGTGCCATGGGTCGGGGCACGGTGCTGGGGTTCATCGCCGGTGTGCTGCCGGGTGCGGGTGCCTCACTCGGCTCGTTCCTGGCGTACACGCTGGAGAAGAAGTGGCTGGGCAAGAAAGGCCATTTCGGCAAGGGCGACCCGCGCGGCGTGGCCGCGCCCGAGGCGGGCAACAACGCCGCCGCCGGCGGCGCCTTGGTGCCTATGCTGGCGCTCGGTGTGCCGGGCTCTGGTACCACGGCGGTGCTGCTGGCCATGCTGTTGTCGCTCGACATCACGCCCGGCCCGCTGCTCTTCACCAACAACCCCGACGTGGTCTGGGGCCTGATCGCCGCGCTGTTCATCGGCAACATCATGCTGCTGCTGCTCAACATTCCCATGGTGGGCCTGTTCACCCGCGTGCTGCGCATACCGCCCTACTATCTCATGCCAGCGGTAGCCATGATTTCGTTCATCGGCATCTATGCACTGACCAACTCCACCTTCGACCTCATGCTCATGATCGGCTTTGGCGTGCTGGGCTGGGTGTTGCGCAAGCTCAGCATCCCCATGGTGCCGGTGATCCTGGGGGTGCTGCTGGGTGAACTGATGGAGAAAAACCTGCGCCGCGCCCTCACCATCTCCGACGGCGACATGTCCATTCTTTATGGATCGCCGCTCGCGGTGGGCTTCCTCACCGTGGCCGTCGCCGGTTTCGTGGCGCCTATTTTCATGAGCCGCTATGTGAACTTCAAGAAACTGAAGGCAGAAGCCCACAACGACGGCACGTCGGACTGAGGGTTCGGCGCAGTCACCCCGATGCGGATGGCGCCGGAGGTGACGGCCCGGATGGAAGAGGTCTGGCAGGGCTTGGATTTGTGAGTCAAATCGGGCTGTAGCCAGCGTGAAGTATGCGCAGACAGCTATCAATTCAGGAGTGCTTCCGCTGCTGTGCCCGCTGTGCGGTGGGCAGATGCGCCTGATTGCGTTCATCACGCACAGCACTGTTATCCGGCAAATACTGGATCACATCGGGGTTGAGTCCGAGCCACCACACATCTCCCCGGCACGCGGGCCGCCAAGCTGGCGCTGCAGTTTGACAAGCACTTGACCGTGTACCTTGCCCAGCATGCGGACGGCGCTGTCAAGCGTGGTGCGCCGCTTGCTCCAGCGCACGTGTAGCCCATTGGTTCAGGCTTTGGCCGCTGGCTTGCGCTGCTATCAGTGCTGCGCTATGTACCTCGGGGGGGACGCGCAGCATCATCTTTCCGCTGGCCGGTTTTTCTGCGGGTTTGCCAATTTTTGCGCAAGCCTCAAGGTAGTCGGTCACCGCCTCCTCAAAGGCAACACGCAGGCCAGCCACATCGTCGGCATGAAAACCCACGATGTCGCGCACGCCCAAAAGACGGCCAACCAGAATGCTATCGCGATCGTCAAATTCAACACGGGCGGTGTAGCCCTTAAATGTCATGGTGTTCATGGTTTTACTCCGATAAGCTCCAGGAATGCACGCGCATCTTCCACCTGGTACAGCTTGGCTTCTTTGGCCGGGTGGGGGCGGTGAAAGGATGCCACGGTTGTGCCGTGCACAAACCGCACGCGCGAGCCATGGCCTTCAATCACCGTGCAGCCAACACTCACCAGCAAAGACTCAATTCGCGCCCACTCCAGTGACGCAGCCGTGGGCTTTGCGAAAACGGCGGCCAGTGTTTTTGCGTGCTTGCTGTTCATGCTTGCAATTGTAGCTAGCGTTTGAGGTTGTGCAATCACTAAATGATTGCGAAAAGATAAGACGCTACACGATGCAAGGCACCTTGACCGCACGAAATAGAAACTCTTGTCGAGCTGAAAGATGTGACGATGTGACCCCCAGAGGTCACAAAATAGCGTTTGTGTGCCAAATTGGCCTTTGGCCCTTATGGAATAAGCGCGAGCAGCTATCAATTCGGGAGTGAATGGATGGCCTTCTGGTAGTAGTGGAATCCACAAAACGATTGCCGAACACTTCGAGACTGGCATGCACTTGCCAGCGCAGGCCAGTTCGACGGACAGGGCGACCACCTTACGCCAAAGTCTTTTGTGCGCCAGGCGTTTCGCAAATACCTCGAATGCGGCATCTTTGCCCACGGGCGAATATTTCTGAAGGTTATCGGGCAAAGCCTGCAATCCAACAGCTCAGGAGCGGCGCAGGTAGACAAAGCGGCCCTGCACATCGGCGCAATCGCCTTCACTCCGGCACGCGGGCCACCGCTGTGGGATGACTGCGATGCGCAAACGGCTGAGGGTGTTGCGGTCGAGCTGGTTGAAACGCCTGTCCGTTATGATCTGACGTCATCAACGGGGAGCGCCTTGCTATCCCAGCGCGGTGAATAAGCCCTATTCGTCAAGCATCACCAGAGACGCACTGCCCATGTCAATTCACCTGTGGTTCATCTACCTGTCAGTAATTGTTGCAATCATCGTGACGCCTGGTCCTTCGGCACTCCTATGCATGACCCATGGCGCCCACCACGGGAGCCGACGAACACTGGCTACGGTAGCGGGAGGAATAGTTGCTGCCCTCACGCTCATGGCATTGTCGGCACTCGGGTTGGGAGCAATTCTCGCGGCCTCGGACATCGCATTTCAGATCATCAAGTTCGCAGGTGCTGTCTACTTGGTGCTCCTAGGCATAGCGGCATGGCGTGCCTCACCCCCATTGCATGCCGAATCAATGTCCGCTAGCACCACAAGTGATGACAAACGCATACCACTGCGCAAGCTCTTTGCCAGTGGTCTCATGGTCGGCATCGGCAATCCGAAAGATCTGTTGTTCTTCAGCGCCCTGTTCCCGCAGTTCCTCGATCCATCGATCCCTGTCCTTTCTCAGTTGGGACTATTGGCTCTCACCTGGGTCATGGTCGAAGGTCTTGTCATGTTCGGGTATGCGGCCTTTGGCAAGAAGTTCGTACTTGGGCTTGATCGCTTGGGCGCAGGCAAGCTCTTTAATCGCGTGGCCGGTGGTGCGTTCGTCGTAGCAGGCGGAGCACTCGCCGCGATGCGCCGGTGATGCCAAATCGGGTAGCCGATAGCCCGCCCCATACGAACCCTTCGCTTGGCAAAACAAGCAAGTCGCCAAGTGCCGGTGCGCCCCCAGCTACACCGGCCAAACCATCCCGTAGTCATTCAAAATCGCGTCCAGCGGCAGTTTGTGGGCTTCGGGTCCGAAGTCGGGCAAGAAATCTGGCCCGTAGTTCAAGCCCACGGTGAAGGGCCGGGGTGGGGAGACCAGCCGCGAATGGGGCCGCACCCTGCAGATGACCCCGGAGGTGACGGCCCGGATGGACGAGGTCTGGCAGGGCTTGGGTTTGTGAGTCGTTTAGGGCTATAGCCCCCGTGGAATGTGCGCAAGCAGCTATTAAATGCATAGCAAATATCGGCAAACTATGTTTTGCAACGCCTCGCTAAGTGATTGGCGAAGCGCTCTGTTGAAACATAGAGGCAAGCGCTTGATTGCTCGCGCTGGTGCTCAGATCGAGTGCATATAAATACGCTGAAATGTAAAAAATCTTCACTTGCATATCCAATCTGTTTAAATGCAGCTTTATTCCCAGTAGCTATTGCGGGATTTTTGCATGTTGATTGAATTCTCTGTCGCCAACTTTCGTTCATTCCGGGAGCGACAAACCCTGTCCATGGTGGCAACGCCGCGCCTGCGAAAACGGGAAAACGTATTTAAACCTGAGCTGAAAGGCGAGAAGTTTCCTGACTTGCTCAAAGTGGCTGTGATTTACGGCCCGAACGCGTCGGGCAAGAGCAACTTGCTCAAAGCGCTGGGTGTTGTGCAAGAGATTGCTGAGCGCGAGCCCAGTACCCGCGACATTCCGCTGCCTGTTACCCCCTTCTGTTTTGACGCAGCGCTGGCCGATCAGCCCAGTCTGTTCGAACTGCATTTCATCCATGCGGGGCTGCGCTACCAGTTCAATCTGGCGGTGACGAGCAAGCGCATCGTGGGTGAAAAACTGCTGGTTTTTCCCAAAGGGCGTGAGTCGCTGCTTTATGAAAGGCAACATACAGAGCAAGGGGAAACCTACGGCTTTGGCGAGCAACTGAAAGCGAGCCTGGGTGGAGACATCCTTGAAGCATGGAAAAAACTAACGCCTCCTCGGCTGCTCTTTATCGCCCAAGCTGTAGCCAACAGCAACGAAGAACTGGATCATCTGAAGGCTCCGTTTGAATGGCTCCGACAATCCAGCTTTCCCCTATTAAATGGGATGGGGGCAATGGCGGCCTCCGCACAACGGCTAGTAGGAAAGGATGAGCTTCATGCTAAAGCTGTTGCAACCTTCCTTCGTGAAGTTGATGTCCCCATTTCCGACATAAGAGTCGAAACAGTTGCACCCCCGCAATATCGATTGAATGCGCTGGCAGCACTTGCATTCCCGGAAGAGAAATCAACAAAAGTACCGACTAGAAACAAAACTATTCTTACCCACAAAACGGCTTTGGGCGAAGCGGACTTGAGTTTCGAAGATGAGTCAGATGGTACAAAAAATCTGGTCGGTTTCTGGCTGCCGTGGGTTACTAAAGATCCCTCTTTGGGTACAGACCGTTTGCTGATTGTTGACGAACTCGACAGCAGCCTGCACCCCAAAATTGTGGCGGCCTTGGTTGAAAAGCACATCCATTCAGAAACGCCCTCCCAGCTCATTTTCAGCACCCACGACACGCACCTGATGGACTCCAGGCTGCTGCGGCGCGACCAGTTCTGGATCACGGAGCGCGACATCAATGGGGCGACCCAACTCCGGTCCATCCATGACTTTGAAGGGCGTGACAGCGAAGACATCGAGAAGCGCTACTACGAAGGCCGCTACCGAGGCTTGCCACTGGTCAAGCGGAGCCAGTAAGCATGGCGCGCGCACCGTCCCGGTTCGACCGCAAGAAACCCAGCCTCCAACAGCAAGCCCGTGTGCTGGTGCTTTGCGAGGATTCCAAATCGAGTCGGACGTACCTGCAAGATGCGGCTGATTACTTTCGCGCCTACGCTGAGGTGGAGATTTCTCATTGCGGCAAGAACGATCCGAAAGGCATTGTCGAAGAGGCTGTGAAACGACAGCGCTTCTTCGACCATGTGTATTGCGCCATTGACCGGGACAGCGATCCCAAATTTGATGCGGCCTTGAACCAGGCGGGCGCCCATGCCAAAGTGACGGTCATTGCGTCCTACCCTTGTTACGAATACTGGCTTTTGCTGCGAGTTGATCAATCTGTTCGACAAACTGGGAACGCCGCAGCCTATCGCTTGAGTAGGCATCTGACAGGCTCCCCGGTCAGCGGCCTGGGCAGCAAGATGGGGCTGGACGCCACCCACAAATGGCCGGGGGAGACCAGCCGTGAATGGGGTCGCACGATGCGGATGGCGCCGGAGGCCATGGCCCGGATGGAAAAGGTCTGGCAGGGCTTGGGTTTGTAAGCCAAATTGGCCTCTGGTCCCGGCGGCCTCAATAGCAATGGCGGCGCGGGCTAACTGCCACTATTGCCGCAGGAAAACACACCTTGTTCGACACCCGCGTGAGTCGGATTTTGGGATGTTAATATTGCAAATAGTAATTAATCTCATTCGCAACAAATGCCCAATCAAAACCCTTCCTTTCCCACTGCTGCCCAGCCTGCACGCAAGCCCAAACCCGAGTCAGCCGCCAAATTTGCGAAGTTTTCTCGCTTTACACACAAATGGATGTCGGTTTTCTTGGGGTTGGCTATCCTGGTTATTGCATTGTCAGGACTGTTCCTGTCTTTCAAGAAAGACCTCGAATATCTGCAGCCAGCCGCACACAAGGGTGAAAAGGGCAACATCAGCCAGTTTCTCCCTCCACACCGGATCGCGGAGGCCGTACTCGCTTTGAACCTCCCGGAGGCCCAGTCGCTCGATGACATCAACCGCCTCGAATTGCGGCCTGGCAAGCGCATGTGGAAGGTCCGCTTGGAGGCCTCGTCAAATTTCTCATCACCCCGGGAAATCCAGGTGGACGCCGTCAGCGGAAAAATCCTCAACCTGGGTTTGCGTGGAGATCAGCTGTGGATGGACGTTCATTCGTTCATGGTGTTCGGCAAAGCAACCAGCTACACCACCATGATCCTGAGCGGATTAACCCTGTTCTGGCTGATTCTGACCGGCTACTACCTGTTCTTCTATCCCTACTGGATGAAGGCCCGCAAAGCGCGCCGCCAACCCCAAGCTGACGCCGCCGGGCAAGCGCCAGAAGCGGCCGTTCAAAGCAGCTGACCCTGCGCAAACGCCGCGTGGCGCGCATTGGGGGCGTCACATACTCCCAATCTCCTGCAGCCAGGGCCTGGGCAGCAAGATGGGGCTGGACGCCACCAACAAACGGCCGGGGGAGACCAGCCGTGAATGGGGTCGCACGATGCGGATGACGCCGGAGGCCATGGCCCGGATGGACGATGTCTGGCAGGGGCTGGGTTTGTGAGTCAAATTGGCCTCTGACCCGCATGGAATAAGCGGATGCAGCTATCAAATGCATAGCTGCTGCAGTGCGGCCAGTTCTCGATCACGGAGCGTGACAGTCCGCTTCATTGATGTGGGTATGTGTCAACAATTGGCTTCCGCAATGATCCAGATCAAATGCGAATGATTCGCATCCATATATGATCGGTGTGCTGTGGCGATTTGCCCCGCAGGGTTCTTGTCGCCTCTGCAAGTTTTCCTTTTCACTCACGGTTAGCCAGCTTGCCGCCAGCCAGTGCCGAGTCCTTTTTCTCCAAATAGGTATTGCGTTATGCGTCATGAAATTTCTCCATGGGTACTCGCCTTGGCGGGTGCCAGTTCCGCAGTCTACGGCCAGGAGGCGCCTACGCTGGCCACAGTCTCCGTCACGGCCAAGGGTTACGCCGCCGACGATCTTGAAACCCCCATTGCGACCACAGCAGTTGACCGCGACCAGATTCTGCGCCGGGGTGCCAGCAATCCCGGCGAAGCCTTGCGCGGAGAACCCGGACTGGCGGTGGCCAGCGACGGCGTCCAGGGGCAAAACCCGGTAATTCGCGGGCTCAAAAAAGAAAGCGTGGTGCTGCTGGTCGATGGCATGCGGCTCAATTCCGCCCAGCCGGCGGGTGCCATCGCGTCCTTCATGTCAGTCGGTCTGGCCGAGCGCATCGAGGTTGTCAAGGGCCCGGCCTCGGTGCTGTATGGCACGGGCGCACTCGGCGGCGCCATCAACGTGCGCCTGCCGCAGGCCCGCTTCACGCCCGGCATCGGCTTCAACGCCGCGACAAGTTACGACACCGCGAGTCATGGCGTGCGCGGCACCGGCGTGATGAACGTCAGCAGCGATGACCACGCCCTGATGCTTGGCGCCTCCCTGGCCCGGATCGGCGACTACCAGGCCCCCACAGGCGAGGTCGCACGCACCGGCTTTGCGTCGGACAGTGTGATCGGCCAGTACCGTTTCCGCATCGACCATGCGCAGCAACTGCGCGCCTCGCTGCAGCGCCACACCGACACCGATGTCTGGTACCCGGGTTCAACCAAGCCGCACGCCAATACGGCGGTGGTCGGCAGCACCACCGTCCATTCACCCCGGCAAGAGCGCAATCTGTTTGAGGTCGGTTACAGCCGCAAAGGCACGGGCGAGCAGCCGCTGAACGTGGATGTCCGGCTGTACCGCCAGGATGTGGAGCGCCTCATCTGGTCGTATGCCGAGAAGCTCGGCCGTGACGTCGGCCAGACGCGTGTGACCTTTGCCACGGATGGTGTTGACGCCAAGGCCGACTGGCTTGCGCATCCCCAGCACCTGCTTTCCTTTGGCCTCAACGCCTGGCGCATGGGGGCGTCTCCGGACCGCTACCTGGCCAGCCCGACGCCCGCCTCGCCGCTGGTGCGCAACCTGCCCTTTAGCGATGGCCGCTTGAGCGCGCTGGGTTATTACCTGCAGGACGACATGCGTTTTGGCAAGCTCAATCTGCTGGCCGGTTTGCGCCACGACACCGTCAAGGGCGATGCCGCTTCGATCAATAACGGAGCCGTGACCACCGGGTTGGCGCGTTCGGACAGCGCCACGACCGGCAGTCTGGGCGCCATCCTGGAGGCTTCGCCGCTGCTGCGCCCTTACGCCAATCTCTCTCAGGCTTTTCGCGCCGGTGAAATGCGCGAGCGCTTCGAGGCCTCGCCGCGCGGCGACGGCTACCACTACCTGGGCAACCCGCAGATCAGGCCGGAAGTTGCCACCCAGTTTGAAATCGGTCTCAAAGGTGGCAGCGACAAGGTCAGCTACAGCGCCAGCGCCTACCGCAGCCGGATCAATGACTACATCACGGGCCAGCCGACTGGCACATTCCAGGGTGGTCTGCCGGTGAAGCAGACCGTCAATCTCGGCGAAGTCACCCTGAGCGGACTGGAAGCGCAGGCGCGTTGGCAGTATCAACGCAGCCAGTGGGTGAGCGTTGGCTACTCCCGCGTGCTTGGCGAGAACAAGGACCTCAATGAACCCCTGTTCCAGGTGCCCGCCGACGAGTTGTCCCTGGGCTGGGAAGGCGCCATCGCCCCAGGCTGGACGCTCGACACCACCGTGCGGCTGGTGCGCCAGCAGGACCGCGTTGCCACGGCATTCGCGCGCGGCAGCGAGAACGCCACGGCCGGTTTTGCCACCGCCGACCTCGGTGCCACCTACCGCTGGAACAAGCAAAGCCTGCGCATCGCGCTTAAAAACCTGGCTGACAAGGCCTACCACGAACATCTCGCTGAGGGGGTCTCCGGGCAGGAAATCAAGGCCCCGGGGCGCAGCCTGATGTTGAGCTGGCAGGGGGCGTTCTGATGCGGCGGCTGCATCGTCTGCTGGCTGGCTGCCTGGTGGCGGCCACGGTGCTGGCCACGACGGGCATGCCCGCCGCTGCGGCGGCCGCCAAGCTGCCCAGACTGGTGCTGGCGGGTCCGTATGCGGCGGTGTCCAACCCCCTGATCCACATGGTGGAGAGCGGCGCGCTCAAAGACCTGGCGGACCAGGTGGAGTTCATCCCCTGGAAAGACCCCGACCATCTGCGCGTGCTGGCCATGGACGGGCAGGCGGACTTCGTGGCCATGCCCACCAACGTCGCAGCCAATCTGTACAACCGGGGCGTCCGGCTGCAGCTGCTCAATGTGTCCACCTGGGGCGTGTTGTGGATGGTGTCGCGCGACAACAGCCTCAAGACCCTGGCCGATTTCAAGGGCAAGGAAATTGCCATGCCCTTTCGCGCCGACATGCCCGATATCGTCTTCCAATTGCTGGCCGAGAAGCAGGGCCTTAACGTGAAGCGCGATTTCAAGTTGCGTTACGTGGGCACGCCGATTGAGGCCATGCAGCTGCTGATCACACGCCGGGTCGACCATGCCCTGCTGGCCGAGCCTGCGATTTCCATGGCCTTGCGCAAGACCCATTCCTTTCCCGTCAGCGTGATCGCCCCGGAGCTGTATCGCAGCGTCGATCTGCAGCGTGAGTGGGGCAGGGTGATGCAAGGCGAGGCGCGCATTGCGCAAGCGGGGATCACCGTGATGGGCAAGGCTGCAGCCGATACCAACTTGATCGCGCGTTTTCAGGCCGCTTATGCCGCCTCGCTCGCCTGGTGCGAGGCCCGGCCCGAACCCTGCGGCGCCCTGGTCGCGAAACGCGTTGACATGCTGACGCCCGAGGCGGTGGCTGATTCGATCCGCATTGACAACGCCCGTTTTGTACCGGCGCTGGATGCACAGCCGGAACTGGAATTCTTTTTTAGTCAGCTGCTGGCCAAACAGCCCGGACTGATCGGCGGCAAATTGCCGGATGCCGGGTTTTACAGCCCGGTCGGGGCGACCACCCGAGCGCCGGGCAAGCGGCCGTGAACCTGCTGCGCGCCTGGGTCAGGGGCATTCCCGCCTACCTGTGGAGCGGTTGGGGCGCGCTTGGCAGCCTGCTTTTGCTGCTGGCCGTTTGGGAAGGCGGCAGCGCCGTCTATGGCGACCTGATCTTGCCGGACCCTGTCAGCACCTTCTCCAGGCTCTCTCACATGCTTGCGTCCGGCGCGGCCTGGCCGGAGATTGCCGTCACCGCGCGCCGCGCCCTGACCGGACTGGCCCTGGCGATGGCAGTCGGCAGCGTGCTCGGATTGGCCGCCGGGGTGTCGATGACCGCCTCGGTGATGGCGCGCCCGCTGGTCACCGTCTTGCTCGGCACGCCCCCCATCGCCTGGCTGGTGCTGGCCATGCTGTGGTTCGGCGCCAGCGACGGCACCCCCGTGTTCACCGTTTTTATCGCCTGCTTCCCGGTCATCTTCATCAATGCGCTGCAAGGCGTACGAACGCTTGATTTGCACCTGAAAGACATGGCGCAGGCTTTCAGGCTGCCAGCGCGCATGAAGGTGTTTGATCTCTACCTGCCGCATGTCGTGTCCTACTTGTTTCCGGCCTTCATCACGGCCTTGGGCACGTCTTGGAAGGTGGTGGTCATGGCCGAGCTACTGGCCTCCAGCGACGGCGTCGGCGCTGCGCTGGCCGTCAGCCGCGCGCAACTCGACACCACCACCACGCTGGCCTGGATCAGTGCGGTCGTCGCTATTCTGCTGGCGGTGGAATACCTGTTGCTCGAACCGCTCAAGCGCGAAGTGGAGCACTGGCGGAGCACCGGCGCATGAGCGCCGCGCCGGGCCGCTGCAAGCCAAGCCCGCACCTGACGCTGTCGGGGCTCTCCCATGCCTACGCGCTGACCACGGTGCTCAGCGACATCGACCTGACGCTGCAAGCCGGCCAGGTGGTGGCGCTGGTGGGGCCGTCGGGTTGTGGCAAGACCACTTTGCTGCACCTGTGTGCGGGCCTGCTGGCACGCCAGAGCGGCACACTGGACAACCGTTTTCTCGCGCCCGCCGTCATGTTCCAGCAGCCGCGCCTGCTGCCGTGGAAAAGCACGCGCGACAACATTGCGCTCGGCCTCAAGGCTGCTGGCATGGCACGCGCCGAACGCCAGCAGCGCGCGCAAACCATGGGCGAGAGTGTCGGGCTGGACACGGCGGCGCTCGACCAGTTTCCGCATGCGCTGTCGGGCGGCATGCAAAGCCGTGCTGCGCTGGCACGCGCGCTGGTGCTGGAGCCCGACTTGTTACTGCTGGATGAGCCTTTTTCCGCGCTCGACATCGGTCTCAAGGCGCAACTGCACCGCCTGCTGCTGGACCACCAGAGCGCACGCGGACTGGCCGTGTTGATGATCACCCACGACCTCATGGAAGCCGTGCGCCTGGCCGATACCGTGCTGGTGATGGCCAGCGATCCGGGGCGCATCGTGCATCGTTTCGACCTCGGTACACCGGCGCTGATGCGTGACGACGCCAGCGTGTACCGCACCACCGCCGAACTGCTGCAGGCAGCCGTGGTGCGCGAGAGCTTTGGACTGCCGCCGCTGCCTTTGCCGGACTGTGTGCCGACCCTGTCCATCATGACCCCGGCAGGCTTGTCCGGCGCCAATTTGGCGCGCGCCCAGCGCAAAAAAGGGTTCTCATGCTGAACCAGATTGCCCGCCCGCCCGTGCCTGTCTGGCATACCGAACACCCGCTGTGGTTGTGCGGTTTTCGTCCCTTTTTTCTCTTCACGGCCCTGGCCGCGCCCTTGCTCATCGGCTTGTGGAGCCTGTTTCTAGCCACCGGTATCCCGCTGCCGACGGTGGCGGGTGGCCCCTTCACCTGGCATGCGCACGAGCTGATTTTTGGCTTCGGCCTGGCTGCGGTGGCGGGCTTCGTGCTGACCGGCATTCCAGAATTCACCGATACCGCCGCTTTCGGGGCGCCAGCGGTGCGGCGTCTGGCTGGCTTGTGGCTGCTCGGGCGCATCGCTTTTTGGTGCTCCGGCCTGTTCGGCCATTCGGCCCTGCTGCTGGCGGCCCTGGCCCACCTTGGTCTGCTCGGCGGGCTCGCCGCCATGCTCTGGCCACGCCTCTGGCGCGATCCGCAGCGGCGGCATCTGGCGTTTTTCTGGGGACTGGCCGCGCTGATCGCCTGTGTGGCCGGGTTTTACGTCGATGCGCTGCGCGGTGTTTATCCCGGGCGCTGGCTCTATGCGGCGCTGGGCGTGCTGATGGTCCTGATCGTGCTGGCCATGAGCCGGATTTCGATGCGTATTGTCAATGGCGCCCTCGACGAGGCGGGCGTGGCAGGTGTGCACTACCGCGCCCGCCCGCCGCGCCGCCATCTGGCGATTTTTTTCATTGCGATCTACACCGTGGCCGAGTTTTTCGCGCCGGGCGAACGCCTCGGCGGCTGGCTGGCGCTGGCGGCGGCGGCGGCGCTGTTCAACCTGCTTAACGACTGGCATATCGGCCGTGCCTTGTTCCGGCGCTGGCCACTCATGCTCTACGGCGTGTATGTGCTGATGGCGCTGGGTTACGCCACCATGGGTCTGTCTCTGGTGCTGGGTGGCAGCGCGTTCAGCGCCGGACGGCATTTGCTCACCACCGGTGCACTGGGCCTGAACATCTATGGCGTGATGTGCATTGCCGGGCGCATGCACTGTGGTCTTCCACTCGATGAGCGTCTCTGGGTTCCTGCCGGGGCCGTGGCATTGGTCGCGGCGGCTCTGATGCGTGCCGGGGCCGCCTGGCCGGGCGTGGACAGCCGCTTCCTGCTGGTGGCGGCCGGCTTGTCCTGGGGTGCTGCATTTGCGCTGTACGCCTGGTACATGGCGCCCTTGTTCTTGACGCCGCGCGCAGATGGCGGCCGGGGCTGCGAGGGTGTGACCGCAGGGAACCGGTAGACGGCCTCGCAGCAGGGCCAGGTGTCATGGCATCTGCGCGAAGGGCTGGAACCGTTGGCACGGCAAATTATTGGTCAAATTGGGCTCTAGCCCGCGTGCAATAAGCGCAGGCAGCTATTAAAATGATAGTATTTTCCAGCGCATAGCTGAGCCCCAGCAGCGTGAATCCGCCAGGTCGCAGCAGGGCGCGGCCTGGCGTGCAACGAGGTCGGCGTTCCCAGCCAACAGTACGCCGACTTCGCCCGCGAAGCGCGACAGCGCTGCAGAAGCCTTTAACCGCGGGGTGGGGAAGCGCGAAATGCCGCGTGGGCCGAAAAGGCCGCTGCCGTCATCTCCACATCCGCGCTGGCGAGGTGCACCCGGCGGGCGGTGTCCTGCCAGCTGTCCACGGCGCTGACCACCTCTTCGACGACTTGCCCGGCCTGTGCGTCGGTGAGTCCGTAGAAGGCCGCCGTGTTCAGCACGGTTGCCAGATCGGGCCGGTTGTCCACGTCGTCGATGTTCAAGACATGTTCGGCTTTGTCGATATTCGGATTGACGTCGAAGGCCGGCGCCAGCCGCCAGCCGGTCTCGCCGAGTACGAAACCGTGGTTGCGCAGATGATCGTCGCGGTTGCCCACTGCGACATTGAAGGCGACACGCCGGAACAACTGCGCCAGATCCGCATCGGCATGGGCGGCATCCCCCCGTGCGCGGATGAACTGTGCCAGTTCGAGGTAACTCGTGCCCTCGCTTTGTGTTTTGCGCAGCAGGGTCATCGCCGAGGCATAGAAGCAGCGGGTGCCCTGCCGACGGTCGAAGCGCTGGATGCAGAAGGTGTGGAAGTCATTGTTCAGCTTGACCAGCCTGGCGGGGGGCACGTCCACGCCGGCTTTTCCGGCGAGTTGGTGGACGACGTATTCCCAGGCGCCGATATCCCGGTCATCGTCCCGGGCGGGAAATTTGCCGATCCACAGGGAACCATCGGCTTCCGCAAAGTTGGCTTTGGGGCGCGCGCCACCCAGCGAAGCGCCGGGCGCCACGAGCACGGCAAGCCATCGGCGCAAGGCATCGAGGTCATCAATCCGACGGCTGCTGAGTTGGTAGGCCACGGCTTCGAGTTCGCGCAAGGTGGTCACCGGCGGCGCTGCCATCTTCTCGTCGCCGAGGAAGGTTTTTGTTCCCGAGCGACAAAAGCGCAGTGCCCCCTGGCGGGTGAGGTCTTGCACGCCGATGAGAAAGTCCCAGGCGTAGAGCGTGCGCGGCGTGCGTTTCTCGTCCCTGGCTTGCAACGCTTCCCGGCGTTTCATCAGCGTCTGGCCCCAGCGGTCGGGCGAGGAGTCCAGGAAGATGCCGAAGTTGCCCAATTCCGGCTTGGGAAAAAATGGATGCTCGTCCAGCGAGAGATCGGGGTCCAGCGCGAAGGCGCGGGCGTCGCGCAGCCAGTCCCTGGCGTAGCGGAAACGGATCTGGCCGCGGTCGTGCGCCAGGGTGCCCACCAGGCACGCGGGGCCGAGGTCATCTTCCAGCCAGACTTCCAGGGTGTTGTCCTGTGAACTCATGGCGCCTCCTGCGTATCGGGTGCCGGTGACGACGTGGCGGTATTTGCCTTGCGCGGCCGACGTGCCGGGGTGGTTTGCGGCTCCAGGGCCAGATCCTGGAGTTTGCGCCCGACCCTGTCGTCGGCAGCAAGCTTGTGGAGATCGCCTTCAAGACCAAGCACGGCGAGCACCCGGAGGTAGGAACCCAGCGTGGCACCGGCGGCACCGGCCTCCACTTTGTACAACGTGGTTCGTGAGATACCGGCGCGTTGCGCGACAACAGCGTTGCTCAACTTGCGCCGTTTGCGGGCAAGGCGTAGCCGCTCACCCAACTCGGAAAGCAGGCGCTGTTCTTGCGGAAAGACGATCGGCGGCGGGCGTGGCATGTTTTCTATTATGGTCAACAATATTTAATATTGTCCATAATAGCGTGATTAATGAGTTAATCCAAGCGACTATGAGCGCCGCTCGATGTGCCTTTGGCCCAGGCTTCGCGCGCCGGGTCGCCGGGTGCCAGGGCATCGGCCGCGAGATCGGTGAAATGGGTTTGCTGACCGGCCTGCAGGAGGGTGGAGGCACCGCTGGCGCCGGCCAGCACTTCGACGGCGCCCTCGTAGACACACAGGCCGTTGGCCATGGTCCGCCGCATCCGCCGCATTGCCCAGCCGCCGCCGCCGCAACCAGCCTTGCAGCCAGTGGTGGTGGTCGAGGTATAAAACCTCCACCGAAGGAGGGGCGGCGTACGCGGAAGTGCCCACTGTTGGCGTCCCGATCTCATTCCATTTCCATATCAATGCGATAGGTCGTTGCCCCTCCTTGTCGTGCTAAAGCACTGCCTGCGTCGGGGCGCCTACTCTCGCATTGATCTGAAAACGGAATCAGTTCTGCGGTTCGGTGATGAATCCGATTTTTTTGACCCCGGCTTGCTGCGCCGCGGCCATGGCTTGGGCCACCCGCTCGTAGCGCACCTCTTTGTCCCCGCGAATGTGCAAATCGGGCTGGGGGTTTTTCGCCGCTTCAACTTGCAGCAGCGCGGGCAGGCTGGCATCGTCCACCTTGGATTCATTCCAGTAGTAGCCGCCTTGCGCATCCACGCTCAGGCGGATGGTTTCCGGCTTGACGTCTTGCGCCTGGTTGGTGGCCCGCGGCAAATCCACGTTGATCGCGTGTTTCATGACCGGCACGGTGATGATGAAGATGATGAGCAGTACCAGCATCACGTCCACCAGGGGCGTCATGTTGATCTCGTTCATGACTTCATCGGCTTCGTCCTGGGTTCCAAAAGACATGTTTTTCTTTCTAATCAGTTGGGGACAGGGCTGGCAGACATCCAACATCTGGCGATCAGTTGAGGACAGAGCTGGTTCACTTCGTGTAACTGCGGTCTGTCCCCCAATATCTTGGGTTGGTAACTGCGGTCTGTCCCGCAAGGTTTCAGGCTTTCTTCATCGCGACGACTTTGCTGTCGCCACTGCTGACGCGGGCGCCGGTGACAAAGTAGGCGTGCAGGTCATGGGCGAAGCGGTTGAGCTTGGTCAGGATCGCCTTGTTGCCGCGCACCAGCGCGTTGTAGCCCAGCACAGCGGGGATGGCCACCGCCAGGCCCAGAGCGGTCATGATCAGCGCCTCGCCAATGGGACCGGCCACCTTGTCAATGGTCGCCTGTCCCGACGCACCAATGCCCAGCAGCGCGTGGTAAATGCCCCAGACGGTGCCAAACAAGCCCACGAACGGCGCGGTGGAGCCCACCGATGCCAGCACTGCCAGACCCGACTGCAGGCGGGCGGTGCTGTCGTCGATGGCGTTGCGCAGGCTGCGCGTGATCCAGTCGCTGATGTCCAGGGTGTCGTGCAGCTGCACTTTGGTGTTGCGGTGGTGCGCGGTGGCTTCACGGCCGGTCAATACCAGCTGACGAAACGGATTGCTGTCGCCTCCGCCCAGTTTGACCAGACCGGTGGGCAGGTCTTCGCTGTGCCAGAAGTCTTCGGCGCCAGTCGCGAGTTTTTTGTATTTCAGGATGTCCAGCGCCTTGATGAGGATGACCATCCAGGTGGCCAGCGACATGACGAGCAGGATCAGGGCGACGGTTTTGGTGACCCAGTCACCCTGAGTCCAGACGCCGACCAGGCCGAGTTGTGATTGCATGAATACTCCAGGGAAAAGATGAAAATTATTCGAGAACGAAGTTGATCGGCACGTTGACCCACATGGCTTCGGGCACACCAGCGCGTTTGCCCGGAACGTAGCGCCAGCGCAAGACCGTGCTCAGCGCGGCTTGGTCCAGGCGGGCAAAGCCGCTGGACTGTTTGATGTCCGCCTGCTGCGCCTTGCCCTCCACGTCAATAAAAATCCGCACCACCACCTTGCCCTGCTCGCCCAGCCGCTTGCTCAAAGCGGGGTAGGACGGCCTGGGGTTTTGCAGGTAGTCGGCGTCGCTGGAGGGCTGTTCCACGCGGGCTGGCGCCGGGGGCGCCATGGCGACCGGGGCCGCTACGGGCGGACTGGCCACCACGGGGGTCATGACACCCACCGGGGCTTGGGGTGAAGGTGCGGGGTCTGCAATCGCCAGGGGTTGCGGTGTATCGGTCCTGACCGGTGCCGGTGCCGGTGCGGGTGTCGGTGGCTTGGCGAGCGCTGGTTTGACCGGTGCCGGCCTGGGTGGCGCGGGGGGCGCTTCCATGATGGGTGCGGGTGGCTCAATGAATTCGACCAGAATTTCAGCGGGCACGACCCATTCGGCTGCGCGCCGCAGTAATCCGGTTTGCATGGCCCACAGCACCGCCACATGAACAATGAGGACGCTGCTGGCGATGGCGAGATTGCGGTTCATGCCATGAAAAGAGAGGGGGCGTTCAGATAAAACCATGGTCAGACAAGGCTCAGAGTCAAGCACACTTTGTGCAGGGTATGTTGGCGATTCGACATGGTTATTGGCTGGCTTAGGCACCTCTCTATTTTAAATGAGAATCAGTGTCATTCAATATTGCAACCTATTTTGAGCTTCGTGATGAACAGTCGTGGCCTGTTGGGATATGTCCCGGCGGCTCCGGCGAAATTCCTGTGATCAGCTCGCGAGGGGACTTTCGCCTCCGGGAATGCGCCCGTGCTGGCGGCTTGCTGCGGATGGATCAGAAATGGATCTGGAATGGATCAGAACGATGAGCCGATGCCATTACCACCCCCATCGACTACCTCGACTTTGCCTCGCCTGTCAGCGGCCTGGGCAGCAAGATGGGGCTGGACGCCACCCACAAGTGGTCCGGCGAAACCAGCCGCGATTGGGGCCGCACCATGCCGATGACGCCGGAGGTGACGGCCCGGATGGAGGCGGTCTGGCAGGGCTTGGGTTTGTGAGTCAAATAGGGTTGTAGCCCGCGTGGAATGTGCGCAGGCAGCTACTTAATTAATAGCATTTTCTCAGCAAATCAGAGTTTGGTGGGTTAGCGCAGATGCGACTTGGATGGTGGCAAACTATCGACCATCCAAGCATGCCGGGTCTACCCCGAACAGGGACCAATTGAATGAGCACAGAAACCCATGACCAGATTGCAAATGCCATCTGGAGCATTTGTAATTTACTGCGCGGCCCCTACAAGCGCAACGAGTATCGCAAGGTTATCCTTCCCCTCACCGAATACCGCCACGCCCTGATCACCTCCGCTGTCACCGGCAAGATCGATGTTCGGCGTGGCAACCATGCCGAGGAGCTTGCAGCATGACGCTTGAACGCGACAACACGTACTGGGCGGGTTTGGTTAACGAGTTGCGCAAGCTGTCCGCTGAAACCTCGTGGGTGGAGTTCAAGCACAACAACGACGACCCGGAGATGGTGGGTGAGTACCTCTCGGCCTTGTCCAACGCGGCCGCTTTGGAAGGCAAGGCCAACGCCTACCTGGTGTGGGGTGTGGAAAACGACACCCACGCACTGCTGGGCACGAACTTTTTCCCGGCCAAGGCGCGCAAGGGCGGTGAAGAGTTGGAAAGTTGGCTGTTGCGCATGTTGAGCCCACGCCTGCATTTCCGCTTTGTGGCGCTGGAGATGGATGGCAAGGCCGTCGTTTTATTGGAAATCCCCTGCGCCATGGGCAAGCCCACGCAGTTTGCTGGCAAGGAATGGGTGCGCGTGGGCAGCAACAAAAAGCCACTTAAAGAATTTGCGGAGCTGGAGCGTGATTTGTGGCGGCGCTTTGACCGCACGCCTTTTGAAGCCCTGCTGGCGGCAGAAAACCTGTCGCCGTCAGATGTGCTGGCGCTGCTGGATTACCCCGCCTACTTCGATCTGCTCAAGTTACCCTTGCCAGAAGACCGGGCGGCCCTATTGGCCCGCCTGGAACAAGACGTCATGCTGGTGCGCAATGCCGCGGGCCTTTGGGGGGTGACCAATCTGGGCGCAGTTCTGTTTGCGAAAGACCTGCATCGGTTTCGGGGTTTGGCCCGCAAGGCGGTTAGGGTCATCGTGTATGAAGGCAAGGGCCGTATCAAGTCCGTGCGGGAGCAAGAGGGCCGCAAAGGTTATGCCAGCGGCTTTGAGGGATTGATCGATTACGTCAATGCGCTGCTGCCGCGCAACGAGGTCATTGGTCAGGCACTGCGGCGCGAGGTTCCCATGTACCCGCCCCTGGCGGTACGCGAGTTGATTGCCAACGCACTCATTCACCAGGATTTTTCGGTCACGGGCGCAGGCCCCATGGTGGAGGTATTCAGCGACCGCATGGAGATCACCAACCCCGGATTGCCGCTGGTCAAAACCGAGCGCTTTCTGGACAGCCCGCCGCGTTCGCGCAATGAGCAGCTGGCCTCTTTCATGCGGCGCGTTGGTATTTGTGAAGAACGTGGCAGCGGGGTAGACAAAGTGGTGTCTGAAACCGAGTATTACCAGTTGCCTGCGCCGAGTTTTGAGACGCCTGAAGGGTCGACGCGGGCGGTGCTTTTTGCACACATGGCGTACAAGGACATGGACAGCCGTGACCGTTCACGTGCTTGTTATTTGCATGCCTGTTTGCGCTACGTGCAGCGTGAGCCGATGACAAACGCCAGCTTGCGCGAGCGTTTTGGCATTGCTTCAGAGAACAGTTCCATGGTCACACGGGTCATCAAGGAGGCGCTGGCGGATGGTCTTGTCAAGCCGTTTGACGAGGAGCAAGGGCGCCGACATGCCAAATACCTGCCCTATTGGGCTTGAGTTTTCTTATTTGACTGTTATTTGACTGGATCCCGGTCACGGGTCTGGAAAATTTGAAAAACATATTAAAAATCAACAGGTTAAGGCGGATTGCTCAGCTTCTTCCTATTTGACTGGATAACTTTGGACATGCCACAAACCAACGAAAAGGCCTTTGAGTCGTATCTGGAGCGGATGCTGACCCAAGGCGGATGGCACTCTGGCATCAGCGCCTGCCCTATGGTGGCCCCGACCTGGAGAGGCTTTGCAGCTTTGGCCGCTTTTGTTGCCCACTTGCCACTGAATCGCGACATCACGGCAGTCAGCCATGCCCGGCGCACGATGCGGATGCCCCCCGAGGTGACGGCCCGGATGGAAGCGGTCTGGCAGTGCCTGGATTTGTGAGTCAAATAGGGCTGTAGCCCGCGTGGAATATGCGCAAGAAGCTATCAATTCAGGAGTAAAAGATCTGCCCACTCTGTTCGTCTTCGTGGGTCGATGGCATGCAACGCTCCAAAGCCTTGTTCCCGCTGCTGATGAGCGTGGTGTACCTGGTGCACATTGTCACGAGGCTGCGGTCGGCACAGCCCGTTTCGGGGGGGGCCAGCCAGCCTGACAAGGCTGTGCATCCAAGGCTATAAACTTTTCAATTTTTTCACTTCACCAAGGAGTTGACCATGAAGCCGCTTTTTCGTGCTTGCATCACCAGCGTTTTGGCTTGCGTTGCCCCACTTTTGACGTCAACCCTGGCCCACGCCGAACCTGTCATCTTTTTAAGCGGCATGGGCGCCAAGTGCATGGATGCCGAAGGCGGTAATCCCCGTGAGGGAACGCGGGTCATCGGCTATGCGTGCAACGGGCAAACCAACCAGACCTTCGACTTCAACCGCTCGGGCCCCATCCGCATGAACGGACTGTGCGTAGACGCTAAGGGCGGGCAGGGGCGCCCCGGGGACGAGCTGGTTTTGTGGCGCTGCAACGGTCAGGCCAACCAGAACTGGCAGTGGTCCAACGGCAAGCTCGTCGGCATCAATGGGCTGTGCGTGGATTTGGAGTACGGCGATAAGCAATGGTTTGGCAACCAGAGGGCGGTTCTCTGGAGTTGCAACGGCCAGAAAAACCAGGCCTGGTACTGGGGCAAACTGCTGCCGGCGTCGCGCGTCTCCGGGGCCGCCGTGGTCCAGCCGGGACAGAAAATCGACATTCGTCCCATGTCCATGGCCTCTATCGTCGCGGCGGGTGGGGGCAACATCGTCGCTGCAGGCGGGGGCAACATTATTGCGGCCGGCGCTGGCAACTAAGCGGGCAAAAAGGTATGCGAGTCTTTTCACCCCTGGTGCTCGGCCTGGGCCTGTCCGCGGTTTTTTGCGCGCACAGCGCTGAATTGGCGAACACGAGCGAATGTATTGCCGGCAAGCAGGTGACGCACCGCAACGGCAAGTCCGGCACGATCGTGGCCCTGAGAAACGGCAGCTGCGTGGTGCGCCATGAGGACGGCAGCGAACACAGCTATTTGCACTGGATGCTTTCGCCGCAGGAGGGCGCCCCCGCAGCGTCCGGCGCCGAACTGCCCCAGGGCAATTACGTCTGCTCAGCCACCGGCGCGGGCAGCTTTCCCATCACCATTCACCGTGGAAACCGCTACACCGACCGGGCGCAGAAGTCCGGCGAGTTCGATATGGCGCCCGGCAAGGAGATTGTTTTCAAATCCGGTTCCCTGGCCGGCCAGTACTCACGTCGGCTGGGGACGGCAAAGTTTGGCCTGTCCTCGGCCAAGGGCAAGATGTTTTATACGGTCTGCAACTTGAAATGATGCCGGGGCTTTGGCCCCGTTGTTGATGCAAGTTTGGTAGCAGACCTTGCTTATTGCAGCAGGGCTGGTGGTCTATTTTTGTAACCGAATCTGGCTGTAGCCCTCGTGGAATGTGCGCAGGCAGCTATCAATTCAGGAGTAAGCGGTCTGCCTGCGCATGGCGCACCCGGCACACTGCAAATCACCCTCCATCCCGGTTCGACCGCAAGAAACCCAGCCTCAAGCAACAAGCCCGCATACGGCTGCTAGGGTATACCACCAGACTCCAACGCTATGCCTTGTGTTTAGAATCAACCGGGTCGGTCACAGACTGATACCCGCTGCATAGAAGTGAGACTGGAAAGACCATGGCCTCGGAGCAAAATTACGGTGTCATTCTCTGCGTTGACGACGACCCCACGATTTTGAATTCCCTGAGGTCGCTTCTCAACGGGCACATTGGCGAGCGGTGGCTGGTCGAGTGTGCGGAAAGCGGCGAAGAAGCGCTGGACGCGATTGCGGGCTTCGCGCAGGACGGCATCGACCTCGCAGTCATTGTTTCGGACTACATCATGCCCCGCATGAATGGCGATGAACTGTTGGCGCGCGTGCATGGTTTGTCGTCCAGCACCGTAAAAATCATGCTCACGGGCCAGACGGAGCTGTCGGGCGTTGTGCGGGCGATCAATGAAGCGCAGCTCTACCGGTTTTTGGAAAAGCCTTTCAACAACACCGACTTTGTCTTGACCATTGAAGGCGCATGCAAGGCCTACCGGCAGGAGCGCATGTTGGCCTTGCAAAATACGGAACTCCTGCGCATCAACTCGGAGCTTGCAGATTTCAACAAGCGGCTTGAAAACGTCGTTGCCGAACGGACCCAGGAGTTGCAGGAAAAAAATGCACAGCTCGAATTGCTCGCGGTGACTGACCCGTTGACAGGACTGTACAACCGGATGAAGCTGGACAAGACCCTGGCCGAGGAGGTCGCCCAGGGCCAACGGTACAACACCGACTGGTCCGTCATTCTCCTGGACGTGGACCATTTCAAAGACGTGAACGACACCCACGGCCATGCGGTCGGTGACAGCGTGCTGGTGGATGTGGCCAATATTCTTCGCAACCAGGTGCGCGCCACCGACTTGGTGGGCCGCTGGGGCGGAGAAGAGTTTTTGGCGGTGTGCCGCGGATCACAACCCACTGCCGCCGCGACCGTTGCGGAGAAGCTGCGCCACAGCATTGCATCCCATGCATTTCCCGTGATCGGTCAGAAGACCGCCAGTTTCGGGGTCAGCAAATATCGCGCTGGCGACACTGTCAAATCCGTCGTGGCGCGGGCCGATCTCGCCCTGTACCAGGCCAAAAATAGCGGACGCAACCGGGTTTGCATCGGTTAGTCGGCACCCACCGTGGCGATCCGAAGCCGCTTAACCCAAGGAGGAGAACCAATGAATAACAATGAAATACTGAAGAAGGCGTCATTCGACAACCAGCAGGGCGTCAAGATCCTGAAGATCAAGGGCACGCCCTACGAGATGGGATACCAGCATGGCTTTCTGCTGGCGGGCGGGATCGACCAGATGATCCACCAAACCCTGCTGGCGACCACCGCCTACATTGCGGCGCAAACGGGCAAGACACTGCAGCAGGCGCAGGAACTGATGTGGATGGGCCAACAAGCGGCGCAACCCTTTGTGCCCCCGGAACTGATGGCGGAAATGCAGGGAATCACCGACGGCGCCAACGCCGCGGGCGTGCGCGTCACCCTGGAGCAAATCCTGCTCTGGAATACCAATTACGACCAGTGGTGTATTTATGCCCATCCGCATTACTGGGACCCGCAAGGAAAGAAAGGACCCAAGGCGCTGGACCGGATCGTGCCGGGCGCTGGCGGATGCAGCAGTTTTTGCGCCTGGGACGAATGGGCGGGCGGCGACGGAAAAATGATCTTTTGCAAGGACGAAGACAATTTCAACATGCCGGCGCAACTGGAGAACCGGATGATGGTGGTGGCTGCGCCGGACCAGGGACACGGCCATATGTTCATGACCTACCCAGGGATGATCGGGCTGGACGGCGGATTCAACGCGGTGGGCTTCGAGATGATGACCCAGCTCAACAGCATGGTGGACGAAACCATGGCGGGTTGCGGCATTGGCGTTTTCACCCGCTTGCTGCTCACCAGAGCCAGCACGGTGGACGATGCGATTCAGATCTTTCGCGATTACCCGCGCTGCACCGGCATTGCCTACCATGTGGCCGACGCCAGGCGCAAGCAAGCTGCGGTGGTGGAGGCGTCCTCCAAAATGGTGTGTGTGCGCTACCCCATGCCCGATACAAAGGCCTTGTGGCAAACCAACCACTCCAACTGCTATCCCGGCTGGATGGGGTACAGCGGCTACAACATGGTGGCCGACCAGGTGGTGGTCAATGAGCTCAAGGATATTTCCACCATCCAGAACTGGCAAGACAGCCTGAAGGACCCCTACAATTTTTATGTGCAGGCCCCCAGCCGCTTCGTGCGTTATGACGAATTGATCCACCAGTACTACGGAAACATCACGGTGGACAACGCGATCACCATCATGGGCGACTGTTTTGATCCCTACACCCGGATGAAACGCGCCAAGGAGTTGCCGTCCTGGACCAACAACATCCTTTGCACCATTTGCGCCATGTACCCCGATTTCACCTTCCAGGCGGCGCCTCCGGTGGGTGAATTCAAGGCCCATGTCGCCAATATGTGGAGCCTGATCGCCTACCCTGAGTCAGGGGATTTTTGGCTGGCCATCAACGACTTTCCCGCCGAATACGGAGGCTATGTGCAGTTCAACCTCCACCAGCTGTTGAAGCAGTAGCCATTCGAAAAGACGGCAGTTTGCGCAGCCGCCTTGGGCCATGTGCGCAATTATTTTTTTAAGGTCTATATGATGAAGTTCAAAAGCAGAGGGATGGGCTTGGCTCTGGGGGCGCTGCTGTTCAGCATGGTTCCCCTGGGCGTTGCAGCGCAGGACAAGGCGGATGAAGCGGTCAAAGCGGCGCAAAAATACCGGGGGACAACCTTGAACGTCACCTGGAACAAAGGCCTGATGGCCAAAGAAGTGCTGCTGTACTCCGGTCCGCTGTGGGAAAAGCTGACCGGCATCAAGCTCAATGTCGTCGAGCACATGATTGGCGACATGTACCCGGTGGTGGAAAGTGAATTCATCAAAAAATCCGGGGTGTTCGACCTGATCAACGTGGTGCCCAGCAGTTTGCCTGACTATGTTGAACTGGGCGCCGTGGAGCCTTTGCAGCCCTACCTCACGAAATATGGCTATTCCCAGGAGCTGGAAGATATCGCCCCGAGTTTCAGGAGCAACTGGATGAAATGGGATGGCAAGGTCTACACCATCCCCGACGATGGCGATGTGCTGACCCTGTATTACCGCAAGGATTTGTTTGAGGACAGCGCCAACCGCGCTGCCTTCAAGAAAAAATACGGCTATGCCCTGGCCGCTCCTGCGACGTGGAAGCAGTTTGACGACATCTCCGCATTTTTTACAGAAAAATATGCTCCCGCGCTGTACGGCAGCGCGATGATGCATGACAGCTTGTCGTTCTATTTTTTCGAGGAGCGCTTCCGCGTCAACGGAGGGCGTTTCTTCGATGCAAAAACCATGAAGGCGACCATCAATAGCCCCATCGGCAAAAAGACCCTGCAAGAGATGGTGGACCGCACGAAGTCCATGCCGCCCGGTGCGGGCAAATGGGGCTTTATGGATGTACTGGGCGCTTTTGTCGAGGGCAAGCTGGCCATGACAGAGTTTTGGCCGCCGCTGGGCCGCTGGGCGGAGGGCTACGGCACGGACACCGAGCAGCTTTCCTGGGTGCCCAAGAGCAAGGTTGCGGGGAAGGTCGGGTACGCGGTGACACCCGGCGGCTATTCGGGGATTGCCGCCGGGTTTGGCCTGTCGATCTCTTCGCAGAGCAAGAACAAAGAGGCCGCCTATTTGTTTATCCAGTGGCTGACCAGTAAAAAAATCAGCCTGGAGCGGGTGCAGATTCCCTATAGCCTGAGAGACCCCTACCGCGTCAGCCATTACCAAAGCCCGTCCTACCGCTCGCGCTGGCCCAATGCGCCGCAATACCTGGACACTTTGGCGAAAGCGGGAAAAACCGGCATGCCGGACCTGTTTCTGTACCAGATCAACCGCTATGAGCGGGCGCTGACGGAGGGCCTGAATGCGGCTTTCGCAGGAGAGGTTGCCCCCGGCGCCGCCTTGGACAAGGTCGCGGCCAGTTGGGATGGCCTGACCCAGGCGATCGGGGTCGATAAACAAAGGGCCATCTACCAATCATGGGCAGCCCGGCCCAACGCCTACCCCAAGTGATGTCCCCGCAGCGTGCGGCACCGAACGAAATCAGGGGTTAACTTGAAAAGAATGTCCATTCGCACCAATACGGTGATTTATGTCAGCATCATCGTGTTCATCACCTCCGCCATCTCTGCGGTCGGCGCCTCCTTTCTGAATGTGAACCAGACCCGCAAAGACAACCAGAGAAAACTGGACACGGCCCTGGCCAGTTTTCAGAGAAATTTCCTGGAAAGCCCCAAAGCGCTGGAAAACCAGTTCAACAGTTTCTTGGGTGAGAGGGATCTGGCCGTCCAGACCCTGCAAACGGTTGGCCGGGGATGGACACTTGAAATCGGCCTTTCATTTACCGGAACCTTCGATATTTACCGGGACCTGCTGGCCAAGAAAGGTGATCTGGACGGCTTCGGGTTCTACTTTGCGCCCAAGTTCGAGGGACCGGAAACCCTGGCGCTGTACTTTGGCAAAGAGCTGGGGAATCTGGTTCAAATTGAAGATGGGCAGCACTTTCAGAGGCTTGCCTTTGGCCGCCAAGTGATTGACGACCCCAAGCTGTTCCCCCCCCTGTACCGCCCTTCGGCCAAGTATTCGCTGAAGAAAAAAAACGGCAAGATCATCCTGGTCGCCTATTTGGATTATTCCGTGGACGTGTCGGGGGTAGGCGCGCCGACCCATATTGGCTCCTTTGTTTTTGAGAAGGGCATGGGCTTCGACCTGCGCGACCTGGACAAGGAAATGGGGGTGAATTTCAATCTCTACGACGCACAGGGCAAAGCCGGCGCGGGGGCCGTCGCCATGCCGGATCTGGCCTTGGGCCAGTCCGATTTTTCAGGCGGCGGGATGGTTCAATTAAAGGACAGCCAGGGGGCTGTATACGATTCGCTCCTGGCCCCCTTGAAGTACGGCGGCCTGGTGGTGGGCTACGTTTCCATCAATATTCCCCACTCCGAGACCACGCTGAGGATTCAGGAAACGGTCAAAGTGCTGTTCCTGCTGTCCCTGCTCATCATGCTCGGCGTGATTCTGATCTCCTGGCTGATGGTCAGCAAATGGAGCCGCCCGATACTGCAACTCAGCCAGGTCGCGGCCGAATTCGCCAAAGGCAATTTCAGCCGGGATATCGACACCAGCGGCAATGACGAATTGGGAACCCTGGCCAAAAGCTTTGTGCACATGCGTAATTCGATCCGGGAAAAAATCGAGGAAGTCGAGGAATACAACCGCCAGCTTCGGGAAACCAAGAGCGAGCTGGAACACCTCAACCAGGGCCTGGAGCACAAAGTGGACGAACGCACCCACCAGCTTCAGGAGGCGTTAAAGGCCGCGGAGCGCGTCAGTGGCCAGTTGTACGAAAAAAGCCAGGCCCTGGACACGTCTTACCATGAGTTGGAGCAGCGCACGGCCGCGTTATCGGAAAGCCACCAGACCATTGAAGCCACGCTGCACGACCTGCGGGTCACCCAGACCCATCTCATCCAATCGGAAAAGATGGCGTCCCTCGGCCAACTGATCGCCAATGTGGCGCACGAAATCAACACCCCCATAGGCGCCGTCAAGTCCAGCGGCCAGAGCATCGCCGATGCGCTGGAGCGTACGCTGCACCACCTGCCTGCGGTGTTGCAGCTGTTGGACCCACCCCTGCGCGAACTCTTCATCCGGCTCATTGGCCACGCCAAGGGCGCAAGCACCGTGCTCACCACGCGCGAGGAGCGCGCCCTGCGCCGGGAAGTGACCCAGCAGCTGGAGGACGCCGGTATGAGCGACGCGCGCAACAAGGCCGACATCCTGGTCCAGCTGCGCGCCCAATCCGCGTTGCAAGACTACCTGCCCCTGCTGCGCCATCCTGAAGGGGACTTCATCCTGAAAACGGCACAAAGCATCGCCTCCATCGTCAACAGCACCAGCAATATCAACACTGCGGTGGACCGGGTGTCGAAAATCATATTCGCGCTCAAGTCTTTTTCGCGCATGGACTCCACGGGGGAAATGACCACGGCCCAGCTGCGCGATGGCATCGAAACCGTGTTGACGATCTACCAGAACCAGATCAAGCAGGGCATTGAATTGGTCTGCCACTACGAAGACATTGCGCCGCTACGCTGCCGGCCGGACGAGTTGAACCAGGTGTGGACCAACCTGATTCACAACGCTTTGCAGGCCATGGCCTACAAAGGCGTGATGACGATTGGCCTTTACTGCGAAAACGGCCATGCCGTGGTGTCGGTTGCCGATACCGGCAGTGGCATCCCCGAGGCCATACGGGAACGCATCTTTGAGCCCTTCTTTACCACCAAGCCCTCAGGGGAAGGAAGCGGGCTGGGCCTGGACATCGCCAAGAAGATCGTGGACAAGCACCGGGGCCGCATTGAAGTCGAGAGCACGGCGGGCGTCGGCACCACTTTCAGGGTTTATCTGCCGTATGACCCGGTTCATGCGCCGGTGGGGTAGCCAGGTGTCTAAGTCGGGATCGAGGCGGGAAATTGGGCCAAACCTTCGCGCACACAACGAATCAGCGCATCGCCATCCCATGGTTTTGCGATAAATTCGTGCAACTGTGCCTCCTGGCGCACCCGCCTCACGGAGGCCTCATCCGCCTGACCCGACAGCATCACCGTGATCACGCACGGAAAGCGCTTGTGCGCCTCAATCAGGAATTCGTCCCCCTTCATGCCCGGCATCAACCAATCGGAGATGATGACCAGCGGCATATAACCATCTCCGGCCAGGTCATCCAGGATTTCCAGACCCTCCTCACCGCTTTGCGCCACCTCAATGATGTGCTGGTCGCCAAAGGCGTTCCATAGCTGTTCCTTCAAGGCCACCAGAACCACCATCTCGTCATCGACACAGAGCAAAATTCCCTTCATCATGCAATCCCCATTGTGTGGAGCCCCTGTTGGCAGGTGGGCGTTCCGATTTTCATTACCGTGAGCCTTCCGATCCGGTTGCGCCGACCCTCAACGCCGTTCTTGCAAACGTGGCGTGATTGTGCCGTGACCGGGGGAAAACACATTGCCTGCCTATCCCAATAACCCCGGACCCGCCGCACCTGGCTATTCAGAATCACTGGTCAAAGCGTCTGCATTTTCAACCATTTTGAGGCTTCTTGGCCAGGCGCGGCGGCATCCCGGCTTTGCCATGGATTTCAGCGTGTCGGCAGCCAGGGGCACCGCTGACCGGCAAGCGATTGCGCAGGTCTGTGGGGGTGGGTGTGCGGCCGCGACAAATGTCATGGAATGGCTTTGCGGCGTGGGCATAGAATCACCGGACTTTTATCCCGGCTTTTCCTCAGCCACTCCCAATTTATGTCCCGCAAATCAGCCCATCAGGCGAAGCCGCCCTCAGTTGCTGCAAGCTCCAGCGATGCGCAAGAACGCCTGGCGCTCGTGCATCTGGAAAAAGGCCGCTACCGTGACGCCATTGACGCTTTCAAGGCACTGTTAAAAACGCAGCGGCGGCCCGACTGGCTGGCGGGCCTGGCAAGCGCCTATGCCGGACGGGCGCAAGGGCTGGCGGCAAAGGATATGCGGCGCGAGGCGATCGAACTCTGGCGTAGTCGGGCCGAACATTGCGGCACACCGCTTTGGGAAGGTCCCTATGTGGGCTGGATGGTTGCGCAGGGCCGACTCGCGGACGTGCTGGGGTATCTGGCCACCCGGCGCGCCGCTGCGCCCGCAGCGCAGCGCAATGACGAGATTGCCAGCCTGGAGGCGCGACTGGCTCCGGCCCTGCTGGTGGCCGACGATGCCATCGTGGCGCGCCTGCCCGCCGAGTCGCAGCTGGTGCAGCACCGCGTTTTCGCCCAGGCGGCACTGGCAGCCTACGCCCGGAAGGACGCGCCTGCGCTGGAGGGGGCGCTGGCGGCCATTCCCTTTCGTTCGCCCTACCGCGATCTTCGGCTCGTGCTCAAGGCAATGGTGCTGTGGGAGACGGACCAGGATGCGGCGCGCCTGGCGATGGACCGACTGCCAGCGGATGGCCCGTTTGAGCCGCTCGCAGCGCCCTTGCGCGCACTGCTTGCTCCTGGCGGCAATTGGTCACGCCTTTGGGCAACCCTCAATAAAGAACAGCAAACCATCGCTCTGGATCTGTTGGGCTGCCCGCCAGCGTTTGCCCCCTTGCTGCGTGCATTGGCCGACACCGATGCGGATGTGGCGCCGTCGGCCTTGTTCGATCTGGTACAGCGGCATGCGCGCGACTTGCCCAGTTCGCTTGCGACGCGGTTGTGGCAATGGCTGGCGCCCTGGGCGGTGCGCCGGGGTTGCGCCAGCCCGCGCATCTTCGGTAGCCCCTCACCGGTCGTGCAGGAGTGCGCGACGGCGCTGGCGGTGGAGATCAAGGGGGAATGGGGCCATGCCGAAGAGCACTGGTCCGACGCGGTGGACGTGCTCGCCTCCAGCAAGGATGCCGACGACCGGTTGCGCGCGGCCCTGATTTTGCGCCACATGGCGCTCCATGGCGAACATCTGTCGCGCGACGGTGTTCTGGATGATGTGGGCGCGGACATGCTGACGAAAAGCCTGCAGAACGACCTGGGGGACCCGGATATCCACGTTCGGCTGGTCCGGTTCTGGCGGTGCAAGGGCGACCTGAAACGCGCGCGGGAACGGCTGGATGCCGGGTTGGGCCAGTTCCCCGACCATGTCGCGCTGCTGGCCGAGGGCGTTGAAACCGCTCTGGCGGCGAGTGCCTTCAAAAAGGCGGCGAGTACGGCACGGCGCTTGCTGGAGTTGGACCCGCTGAACAGCAAGGTGCGCTCCCTGGTGGGTAAAGCGCATTTGTCCCACGCCGGCAAACAGATTGCGGCGGACAAACTGGCGGCGGCTAAAAAGGAAATCGAGGAAGCCGGGAACTGGCTCACCACCAGCGTCGATCAGGGCCGCATGCAACTGCTGCTGGCCTGGACGGAGCCCACGGGAAGCGCCGAACGGCGGCGGCTGGCGCAGCTTGCGGTGGCGGCCTGGGGTGGCGGCCTGGCCGCGGCGTGGCGTTTGCTGCGGGAGGCGCAGGGCGCTTTTGCCCGTGTCGGTGTGACAGCGTCGGAATCACTGCTGGGCGAGGCTGGAATCGACACGGCGAAAGCCGTGACACCGGCCGACCTTCTGGAATGGGTGCAGGTGCTGGAGCAAGAAACCCCCATGGTCCGCAAAGGGCAAGACCCCTTGGCCCTCTGGCGCAAGGCGATCCTGGGTATGGCGGCCACGCCCGTGTTCGACGCGGAGTCGACGGTGCGGGTCTGCGAAGCATTGGGCCGCCACGAGGAGCACGATCTGGTGGAGAAATTCGCCAATGCCGCACGCAAACGCTGGCCGGATCGGCCGATTTTTGTGTACCACGCGGTCGCGGCACGTTTTGGCAAAAAACGGTGCATCGACAGCAAGCAGGACTACGACGACCTGGAGCGCGCGCTAGACCATGCGCGCCGCAACAAGGATCGCAGGCTGGTCATGCGCATCGACGCCTTGTTCGAGGACGATGAGGATATGTCCGACTTCGGCGCACCGGGCTTGCCGAGCCGGCCCGGTGTCCCAAAGCTGCCTTTGAACCCCGGACAATTGACCCCGGATATGGTGCGCGAAATGATCGAACTATCGATCAAAGGGGGCGGTGAAAAAGCCTTCCTGAAGGGGGCGCGCACGAATTTGGGCGATGCGCTGTACCGCGCCATAGAGAAGGCATCAGGTGGCAACCACGCGGCTTTTGTGCGCAACCTGGTCAACCTCGTCGCGGAATCGATAGTCGCTGATGTGGCCGCACCGCCGCCCTTTGTTCCAGCAACCATCAGCAAACCCAAAAAACCCGTCCCAGGACAGGGGAATATGTTCAATGAGTGATCCCTACCATGTGCTCGGTGTCGCGCGCGACGCCGACGATGCGGCGATACGCGCTGCCTACCTCGCCGCTGTGCGGCTTTCCCCGCCGGACCGGGATGCCGAGCGTTTCGCGGCCTTGCGCCGGGCCTTTGACGCGGTGGCCAGCCACCGTCTGCGGCTGGCCCACGACCTGTTTGACCGCGAACCACCGACGCCCGACGGTCTGCTGCACCTGCTGGAAAGCCAGTGTGTCCGGCGCCGTCCCGACGCAGCTGGCCTGCTGCGCGTGCTCAAAGGCGGTGGCGATGGACGCTGAAGCCAAAGAACGCCTGATCGACGAGTTTCGCGCCTGCCTGGATGATTGGGAGCCAGGCGATGCGGATGCGTCCGCTGGCGAAGCGGGCGGGCCACCGGTCGATCTGGCGCTGCTGTTTTCCGAAATGTCCGTCCTGCGCAACGAGGTGCGCGTGGAGGCCCGCCAGTTCAAGACCGCGCTGGATGAAATGCGCGCGCTCACCGAACTGCTCGGCGAACAGAATCGGCGGCTGGCACGCGACCTGGAGCGCGCCCGCGAAGCGGAAGGTAACGCGCAACGCCAGACAGAACGGCGCATGCTGCTGGAGATGCTCGATGTGCGCGACCGGATCGCCGCCGCCATGGGCGTGGTGGACGCCTATCGGCCGGGCTGGTGGTCCCGCCTGGCACCCACGCAAACCAGGCTCGCGCAGGGCTTGCGCGAGGGCATTGAGCTGACGCTGCGTCGGCTGGACGAGGTGTTGGCCGAACGGCGCGTACGCGCCATTGACGCGGTCGGCGGCCGCCTGGACCCCAATACCATGCGCGCCGTGGGTGTCGGGTTTGACGCACAGCGCCCACAGGGCGAAGTGTTGAGCGAGGCAAGGCGCGGCTATGTGCGCGACGACGAACTGCTGCGCCTGGCCGAAGTGATTGTGAACAAACAAGAAAGCAAACCATGAGCAACGTTATCGTAGGGATTGACCTGGGCACCACCAATTCGGAAATTGCCGTTGTCCGCAATGGCCGGATCGAAGTGATCGAAATCGAAAACGGCGTGCCAATCCTGCCCTCGGTGGTGGGCCTGGGCGAGGACAACACGCTACTGGTCGGCGCTGCGGCGCGCAACCAGTATGTGCTGCACCCCGAGCGCACCATTCGGTCGGTCAAGCGGCGCATGGGCGAGGCGACCCGCCTGACGCTGGGCGACAAACAATACAGCCCGTCCGAAATTTCGGCCATGATCCTGCTGCGGCTGAAAAAAATTGCCGAAGCGCATCTGGGTGCCCCGGTCCACCGGGCGGTGATCACCGTGCCGGCCTATTTTTCAGACGCCCAGCGCCAGGCCACGCGCGAAGCCGGAGAAATCGCCGGACTGGAGGTTGTGCGTATCCTCAACGAGCCCACCGCCGCCGCCCTGGCCTACGGGGCGCAGCGTGGCGCCAGCGGGCAGGCCAAGGCGCGCAAAGCGCTGGTCTACGATCTGGGGGGCGGCACCTTCGACGTGTCCATTGTGAACATGGAGGGCGACGTGGTCGAGGTGCTGGCCAGCCACGGCAACAACGCCCTGGGCGGCGACGATTTCGACCGCCGCATCATCGACTTCGCGCTCGACCATTTGCGCACCGTGCATGGCATTGATGCTGAAACCGCGGCGGCCTCACCCACGGCCATGGCACGCCTGCAGCGCGCGGCCGAGGCCGCCAAAATTGCCTTGTCCGACCGCCCCTACGCCACGCTGGCCGAAGAATTCCTGTTCGAGAAGAATGGCGCCCCGGTGCATCTGTCGCTTGAAATTTCGCGCCATGAATACGAGGAGATGATCGAGCCCTACATCACCGAGACCATGGATGCGGTCCATGTCGCGCTGACCGGGGCCCATCTGGCGGTGGCTGATATCGACGAGGTGCTGCTGGTCGGCGGCGCCACCCGCACGCCCATGGTGTCGCGTCTGCTGGAAGCGCTCACCGGCATTCAGCCGCATGGAGAAATTGACCCCGATCTGTGCGTGGCCATGGGCGCGGCCATTCAGGGCGAGACCATCGCCGGCGGGGCGACGCCCACGGTGCTGATCGACGTCACGCCGTATACCTTCGGCACCAGCTCGCTGGCGATTCTGGATGGCAGAGAGTATCCCTACTGTTTTGTGCCGCTGATTCGCAAAAACACGCCGATCCCGGCCTCGCGCAGTGAGGTCTTCTACACCGTGTTCGACAATCAGGATGTGGTGGAGGTCATGGTCTACCAGGGGGAAGCCCCGGACGCCCTGGACAACATTGAAATCGGGCGTTTCAAGGTGGAAGGCCTGCGCAAGGTCCCGGCGGGCAATCCTATCGTGCTCGATTTTTCCATCGACATCAACGGCATCCTCCAGGTCCGCGCCAGCGAGAAGAAAAGCGGGCTGGAGTACGCCATTACCATCGACAACGCCATTTCGCGTTTTGAGGAAGGCAAGCTGGACGAGGCGCGCGGCCGCATTCGTTCGATGTTCGGCGAGGACAGCGTGTCGGACGAGGCCGCGGGCACAGCACAGGCTGGTTCGCAGGCCGAAGTTTCGCCACTGGGCCACCGCCGCACTGTGGTGGAGGCGCTGGCGCTGATCGAAAAGGCCGAGCGCCTGCTCAAGACCGCAGGTGCCGATGACCGTGAAGATCTGATTGACAGCATGGAGGCCGTGCGCGACGCCATGGCCCCTGCGGCTACTGGCGACGACACGGTGCTGCAGCAAGCCATGGGGACGCTGGCCGACGTGCTGTACTACCTCGACAATTGATGGCACGCATGGAACGTTGTCCGGCTTGCCGCGCCAGGCTGGCGGATGCGGAAATTTGCACCCGGTGCGGCACCGATTTTTCCACGTCCCGCCGCGCCGAGCGCCAGGCGCAAGGGCTTGCACACATCGCCGTGCGCCAACTTTGCCTGGGCCAGACGATGCAAGCGGCGGCGACTGCGGACGCCGCCACCCACCTGGCCAGTCCGCTGCTGGCCTTGGCTGTCATGGAAACGATACGTCGGCGGGGTGCAGTTCACAGCACCGATGTGGAAGACCCGCGGCAGGAGTTTTAGGGCGCATTTGGGACTCATCCCGCCAGAGTCAGTCCTGCCCCGCCTGCCCTGCCATTCTGGTGCGCCAGGCCAGCACCACGCGCCGGTGCTGGCGCCGTTCACGGATGCCGGAAGGAGTGGCCGGGTCCGGGTCAGTGCAGCAGGCGCACTGGTAGCGGCCCCGGCCTGCGCCTGCGCCTGCGGCAGGCAGCATACGCCGTGGTTTGGGGGGCGGCTCTGGCACAGCCTGGTCCGGCCAGCCTGGATGCATGGCGTGCGGTGATTCGGCATCAGAGGTTTTCAATTCAACCGTTGTAGAGGTGTTCATACGGGCCAAGCGGCTTCTGGAATGGGGATGTGGCCAGAAATCCGGCAACTGCGAGGGTTTGCAGTGTATGCGAATAATTCTCATTTATTGAAAAGAAACCTTTTGCCAATTTCTCACCGCCGCACCATGGCACGGGCCTACCCCGGTCCAGCGGGCAAAAGACAATGCAGTCGGGCACGCGTCTCCGCGCTCATGGCATTCACCGGGGTGACCAGCGCGCTGTTCAGCGCTCCGTGCGCAATCGACGGGGGCTGCTCCTGCCCGAGCAGGCGGATCGCGATGGCCGCAATGCGCTGTGCGTGCCCGGCGTTTTGCATCAGGTTGGCGATCGCCATGTCCGCGGTGACATGCGCCTCACGCGGGTGCCAGCAGTCGTAGTCGGTCACCATGGCCAGCGTAGCGTAGGCGATTTGCGCTTCGCGGGCGAGTTTGGCCTCGGGCATATTGGTCATGCCGATGACGCTGGCGCCCATGCTGCGGTACCAGTGCGATTCGGCCTGCGTTGAAAACTGCGGGCCTTCGACACAGACATAGGTGCCGCCACGGTGCAGCCGCAGGGGCTCGGCCGGGCTGAGTGTTTCAACCGCCCGGGCCAGCGCCTCCGCTACGCTCGGACACACCGGTTGGGCCATGGAGACGTGCGCCACCGCGCCGTCGCCAAAGAAGGTGCCGTCGCGTCGGCGTGTCAGGTCGATGAACTGGTCGGGCAGCACCATGTCCAGGGGCCGGAGTTCTTCGCGCAAGGAGCCTACGGCCGACATCGAAATCAGGTAACGCACGCCCATCTGTTTCATGGCGTGGATGTTCGCCCGGTAGGGCACTTCGGACGGAATCAAGCGGTGCCCGCGCCCATGGCGCGCCAGGAATGCCACCGGTACGCCGTGCACCAGGCCAGTGACGAGGGCGTCCGAGGGCGCGCCGTAGGGCGTGTCGATCCGGTGTTCTTCTGCGTTGTGCAGCGCCTCCATGGCATAGAGGCCGCTGCCGCCGATCACACCGATAAGCGCTTGTTGCATGGTTTTTGTCCTTGGTGAATGGGGTTGACCACAGAGTCGCCGCAAAGCGCCGGTTTCTTACAGCGTTGGGCGGGTCACCGTGTAAGAAATGGCGCAGTACCGCCGACTGAGTTTGTATTTATGACCGCACCGGAGCCCCACCATGCGCAAGACCATTCTGCTGGCGCGGCGCTGAAACCATCACCGCAAAGGAGACCGCATGAACACGATCAAGCCATGGGCCGATGGGGCCACGCCGGACGACCGCGGCGAGGTGAACGATCTGGTTTCCACTGCGGATCATCTGCTGGCCAGTTTGCTGACCATGGCCTGGTTTGTGGAGGCGCGTGACCCCTACACCGGCGGGCACCTCTGGCGCGTCTCGCGTTACGCCCGGCTGCTGGCCGAAGCGGCCGGCTTCAACGATGCCGACGCAGCCCGCATCAGCCTGGGCGGCTTTTTGCACGACCTGGGCAAGGTGGGGGTGCCCGATGCCATTTTGCGCAAGCCCGACCGCCTGAGCGACGCGGAATATGCCGTCATCAAGACCCACCCCAGCGTGGGCCTGCGCCTGTTGTCGGGGCACCCGCTGGCGCGGCTGGTCCGCGACGCGGTGCTGCTGCACCACGAACGGCCGGACGGCCAGGGTTATCCGCGCGGTTTGGCGGGGGACGCGATCCCGGCCATGGCGCGGGTGGTGGGCATTTGCGACGCCTTCGACGCCATGACCAGCCACCGCCCGTACCGCGCAGGCATGCCGCGCGACAAGGCCATCGCCATCGTGCAGGAATGTCGTGGCACCCAGTTTGACGCGCACCTGGCGGATGTCTTCGCCGCGCTGGGTGCATCGGGGCGGCTCGACCATGTGATCGGACACAGCGACGAGGGCATTCCCCTCCAGTCGTGCCCCATGTGTGGCCCCACCCTGGTACAGCGCCGTGACCATCGGGCGGGCCAGCACCTGTACTGCCGCAATTGCACGGGCGAGTTTCTTTTAGAGCCCGACGGCGACACGCTGCGGGCAGTCCCGACAGGCCAACAGGGCCAAGCGGTTGATCTGGAGCCCGAAAGCGACGCCGCACTGATTGCGCGCACCGTACGTGCCGCCGTCGCGGCCCTGCCGGTGGCCGATTTGCTCGGGCCATCGGCCCCACCATTTGGCTTGGGGGCATGATGTCTTGGCTGCAACTGGCTTGTTCGTCCCGCATGGCGAAAAACGCCTTGCAGGTGGTTGTGGTGGTGCCGTTCTGTGTTGCCAGCTATAGTGCTGCGAAGAACGAAATGAACAGGAGCGGCGATGAACGACCCCACGGCGGCGAGGACCGACAGTGAAACCCGATCCGACCACCCCTCTGCGCTCGTCGACCGGGAATTCCTGGACAGTTTGAGGCGCCAGATGCACAAATTCGCCACCCTGCAACTGTCCGATGCCCACTTGGCCGAAGATGCGGTGCAAGAAGCGCTGATGGGCGCACTGAAGAACGTTCAGTCCTTCGGTGGCCGGGCCGCGCTGAAGACCTGGGTGTTCGCCATCCTCAAGAACAAAATTGCCGATGTGCTGCGCGGCAAGCAGCGCGTGGTCAATGCCAGCAGCCTGTTGCGCGCGGACGAAGAAGATGAGAATGAGGACTTTGCGGCGCTGTTCGACAACAAAGGATTCTGGCAGGTCGATGAGCGGCCGGTGGCCTGGGCCAACCCCGAGGAGTCCCTGCGGCAAAGCGACTTCTGGCGCGTGTTTGAAACCTGCCTGGAGCATTTGCCCGGCCAGCAGGCGCGGGTGTTCATGATGCGCGAGTTCATTGAACTCGAATCCCCCGAAGTCTGCCAGGCGGTGGGCATCACGGTCAGCAACCTCAATGTCATGCTGCACCGCGCCCGGCTGCGCCTGCGCGAGTGTCTGGAGAACCGCTGGTTTGGAACGGGGGCCAATCCATGCTGAACTGCCAAGGGGCCACCCGCCTGTTGTCGCAGGCCCAAGAGCAAAAACTCGGGCTTCAGGAGCGCATGGCGCTGCAAATGCACCTGGCGATGTGCAGCGGCTGCCGCAACTTTGGCAAGCAGATGCACACGCTTCGCCAGATCACCCGGGCCTACGCCCAGGGCGCCGACGAGCGCGCCGACAAAAAGGACGGCCAGGCGGGTTGACTGCGGGCTACGCCACGTCAGCGCTGCGGGGTTCTTTCTCCCCATGCAGTGACGCAATCAGCGGGCATGACACGTTCCCCTGGCGCGCATGGCAGCCACACACCAGCGCGGACAACACCGACTCCATGCGCGCCAAGTCAGCCATTTTCTCGCGCACGTCCCTGAGCTTGTGTTCGGCCATGCGGCTGGCTTCCTCGCAATGCGTGCCATCGTCGAGCCGCAACAATTCGGTGACTTCGTCCAGACTAAAGCCCAGCCGTTGGGCCGATTTCACGAACCGCACCCGCGTTACATCCGCTTCGCCATAGCGGCGGATGCCGCCGTAGGGTTTGTCCGGCTCCGGCAACAAACCCTTGCGTTGGTAAAACCGGATGGTCTCCACATGGACCCCGGCCGCCTTGGCGAAAACACCGATGGTCAGATTCTCAAAAATAGTTGGCATACCGCTTGACTCCGTACATACGTACGGAAGTAATCTTAGGCTACCCCCTTCAGATTTGAAAGGACCCATGTATGTCTGAACCACGAAACGGGCGCGGGGCGCTCTTCACCGGCGGCCTGGCCGCCATTCTTGCCTCGACCTGCTGCCTGGGGCCGCTGGTGCTGATCACCCTGGGATTCAGCGGCGCATGGATTGGCAACCTGACGGTGCTGGAACCCTATCGCCCACTCTTCATCGGCGTGGCGCTGGTGGCGCTGTTCTTCGCCTGGCGGCGCATCTACCGCCCTGCGCAAGCCTGCAAACCGGGGGAGGTCTGCGCGATTCCCCAGGTGCGGACTGCTTACAAGCGCATTTTCTGGGCCGTGGCCGTGCTGGTGCTGATCGCGCTCGGTTTCCCCTACGTCGTGCCCTTTTTCTACTAACCACAGGAGTCCACCATGAAAACGCAAGTTTCGGCGCTAGCCAAAACGCAAGTTTCGGCGCTAGCCAAAACGCAAGTTTCGGCGCTAGCCAAAACGCAAGTTTCGGCGCTAGCCAAAACGCTGTTTGCCTCCCTCGCCCTCGCTGCGGTAGTGGCGCCCGTGTGGGCCGCACCCCGGACCGTCATACTGTCCGTGCCGGGCATGACGTGCGCCGCCTGCCCGATCACCGTCAAGAAGGCAATTTCCAAGGTCCAAGGCGTCAGCAAAGTTGCCGTGACCTTCGAGAAACGCGAAGCTGTCGTCAGCTTCGACGACGCCAAAACCAGCGTGCAGAAGTTGACCCAGGCCACCGCAGACGCGGGCTATCCATCTTCAGTCAAGAACTGACCATGAAAAACCCGAAGAGCCTGCTGATACCTGCTGCCCACCGAACCAAACTGGAGAACGCAAATGAGCAGACTGGGCTTGCAAATCGCCATCATTGGCAGCGGCGGGGCCGCGATGGCGGCGGCGTTAAAGGCCGCTGAACAAGGCGCGTACGTCACGCTGATCGAACGCGGCACCATCGGTGGCACCTGCGTCAATATCGGCTGTGTGCCGTCCAAGATCCTGATACGTGCGGCGCATATCGCCCATTTGCGCCGTGAAAGCCCGTTCGACGGGGGGATCAAAGCGACCGTGCCGACGATTGATCGCAGCAAACTGCTGGCCCAGCAGCAGGCGCGCGTCGATGAACTTCGCCACGGCAAGTACGAAGGCATCCTGGATGGCAACCCGGCCATCACCGTGCTGCACGGCAAAGCGCGTTTCAAGGACGAGCAGCGCCTGGTCGTTCGTTTGAACGATGGCGGTGAGCGCGTCGTGGCGTTCGACCGCTGCCTGGTCGCAACCGGGGCCAGTTCGGCCGTGCCGCCGATTCCGGGCTTGAAAGAGTCGCCCTACTGGACTTCGACCGAGGCCCTGGTCAGCGACACCATTCCCGAACGCCTGGCCGTGATCGGATCGTCGGTGGTGGCGCTGGAACTGGCGCAAGCCTTCGCCCGGCTGGGCAGCCAGGTCACGGTCCTGGCGCGCAGCACGCTGTTCTGCCGCGAAGACCCAGCCATTGGCGAGGCTGTGGCAGCCGCTTTCCGTGCCGAGGGCATCAAGGTACTGGAACACACGCAAGCCAGCCAGGTCGCCTATGTCAATGGTGAAGGGGACGGCGACGGCGAATTCGTGCTGACCACCGGGCACGGCGAAGTGCGTGCCGACCAACTGCTGGTCGCGACAGGCCGGACACCGAACACACGTAGCCTGGCACTGGAGGCAGCAGGTGTTGCCACCAATGCCCAGGGGGCCATCGTCATCGACAAAGGCATGCGCACGCGTAGCCCGCACATCTACGCTGCCGGTGATTGCACTGACCAGCCGCAATTCGTCTATGTCGCGGCAGCGGCTGGTACGCGCGCGGCCATCAATATGACCGGCGGCGAAGCGGCGCTTGACCTTGCCGCCATGCCGATCGTGGTGTTCACCGACCCGCAAGTGGCCACCGTAGGCGACTCAGAAGCGCAGGCACACCTGAAGGGCATCGAAACCGACAGCCGCACGCTCACGCTCGACAACGTGCCGCGTGCGCTTGCCAACTTCGACACACGCGGTTTTATCAAGCTGGTCATTGAGAAAAGCAGCCAACGGCTCATCGGCGTGCAGGCGGTGGCCCCGGACGCAGGCGAACTGATCCAGACGGCGGTGCTCGCCATTCGCAACCGCATGACGGTGCAGGACCTGGCCGACCAGTTGTTCCCCTACCTGACGATGGTCGAGGGCTTGAAGCTCGCGGCGCAGACCTTCAGCAAGGACGTGAAGCAGCTTTCGTGCTGCGCCGGTTGAGAAAGCGCAGTGTTCGACCAACGCCGACACGTCTGCTGTCCGAAGCTGTGTTCAGGGCCGCAGCCCGGTGCCGTGAAGGTGCGTGGTGCACGCCAGATACCTTACCAGCCAGTGGTCCAGCGATACCTTGCCCGGCCCCTGGGCCATCAGCATCAGCAGCACGGCGGCCCAGACGCCGTGCACCGGGTAGGCATCCGGGTACACAAATATCTGGATGGTCAAAGTCATGCCCAGCAGCGCCAGGGCCGAGAAGCGCGTGGCCAGGCCCAGCAGCAGCAGCAGGGGAAACAGGTGTTCGGCAAAGGCCGCCAGGGGTGCGGCCAGCTCGGGCGGGACCAGCGGCAGCCGGTATTCGTCCTTGAACAGCGCGATGGCCGACTCCGACAGGCGCGGCCAGCCCAGCTGAAACTCGCCTTGCACCAGGTCGATGGCCAGACCTTCGATTTTGGTCTGGCCCGACTTCCAGAACACGGCTGCGATCGAAAAGCGGGCGAGCAAGGCAATCAGCGAGTGGGGGATACGTTCCAACACCGCCCGCAAGTGGAGTAAAGGCCGGAGCAGGATTGGCGTGTTGCGCTGGTTGGCGCTGGTCATTGGGGGGGATGAATGCATGCTTGGCTCCCGTCGGGATGGGTGATGGATGAAAGGGCGTGGGTGCGGATCAGCAGTGCCACACTGCTGGCAAGGTCGAAGTCGGCGTCGGCTTGGCTGGCCTGCGCAGCCGCAGGACCCAGCGGGGTGCCTTGCTGCAGCGCGGCCACCAGGGCACTGGCGCCCGCGTCCAGGCGCAGCAGCTCGACCTCCAGGCCGGGCCGGACCAGCAGGGCGTTTTCGGGCAGCGCGGGATCGACGTCCGACAGCGCGCCCACCCCCTGGTGCGCAGCCCACAAGGACACCACGGCGTAGCGCGAGCGCAGCAATCCCACCGAGGGATGCAGGCCGAGCACCAGTTCCGCCAGCGTGTCGGGCTGCGCCAGGGCTTGTGCCAGGGCGTCCGCGGGCAGGGCTGCGCCATCGGCCGCGTGGTAGGCGCGCACCCGCAGCAATTCCAGCCGAGCCACGTCGGCCAGATAGGGCACCGAGGCCGCAGGTGCAAAGTTTTCGATGAAGGTTGGGAACGATTCGCCATAAAACGCGAGCACCCGGCTGCGCGGCGGCTCCTGGCGCACGAACAGCCGCGCCATGGCGCGAAAAAAGGGCTCTCCGACCAGCTCCTGGGCGACCGGATAGGTGTCGGCCAGGGCATCGACCAGCGAGACCAGCACATTGTTGCGGTACACCGCGAAACGCACCGCTGGATCGGAGCCGTTCCAGGCGCACAGCCCGCTGGGGGCCGACTGCCGGGGATCCAGCAGCGCTTCGAAGAACGCTTGCTGGGTGTTCATGTACACGCTCTTTGCACACACACTTCCTGTCTGGCGGCGTCCAGCAGGCGCTGCGCCTGCTGGCTTTCCGCGAACAGGACATCGAAGGGCGGAATGTCCTGGTCGCGCTCAATCAGCGTGGCCACCGGACCGACCCGCTCCAGCGTGTGGTGGTACAGGCGCCAGACCGCTTGCGCGATGGGAGACCCGTGGCTGTCGATCAGCAGCAAGTCGCCCGCCGCGTCCTGCTCCTGGGCAAAGCCTGCCAAATGGATTTCCCCCACCAGCGCAGGCGGCAAGGCGTCTATGTAGGCATACGGATCGCGGTGGTGGTTGGTGCAGGAGACATGGACGTTGTTCACATCCAGCAGCAAGCCGCAGCCGGTGCGGCGCAGCACCTCGGCCATGAAATCGGTCTCGGTCAGGGTGGAGGCGGAAAATTCGACATAGGTTGCCGGGTTCTCCAGCAGCATGCGGCGTTTCAGGTGCGCCTGCACCTGGTCCACATGGTCGCATACGCGCTGCAAAGTCTGCGCGGTGTACGGCACCGGTAGCAAATCGTTCAGGAACACCTCGCCATGGCTGGCCCAGGCCAGGTGTTCGGAAAACGATTGCGGTGCATAACGGTCCAGTAGCGCCGCCAGTTGATCAAGGTGGCCCCGGTCCAGTGGGCTGGCGCCGCCAATGGACAGGCCCACCCCATGAATGGACAGGGGATAGCGCTCCCGGATGCGGCTCAGGTAGTGGTGGAACGGGCCACCGTCCACCAGGTAGTTTTCGGCATGGATCTCGAAGAAGCCCAGATCGGGCCAGGTCTCGACGATCTGGCGGAAGTGCTCGGGTTTAAGCCCCAAGCCGACGCGTGGCGGCAGGTTTGGGGCCGATGCCTGGGTGGACAGCGGTGTAGGCATGGTCGTCGATGTAGCGTGGCCCAGGGGTGGGTGTTCAGGCCTTCTTTTCCTTGAATTCCTGGGGCTGGCCGTAGCCGGTGGGGGAGGTCTTGGAAACCGTTTTGGCACAGGTGCCGGCGGGTACCAGCGACCAGGCGTTGCCTTGGTAATCGATCTTCGAGGTGCCGGCGCACGTCGTACCGGCCCCGGCCTTGCAATCGTTCTTGCCCTTGAGTGCGACGCCGAAACATTTTTCCTTGTCTGCGGTTTGGGCTGCTACCGGAGTGGCGGCAAGGGTCATGGCGGCGCCCAATGCCAGGGTCAGGGCGGCGGCGGATGCGTAGCGGGATGTGGTAGTTTGGTGGTTCATTTCAATAGTCCTTTGAGAGGTTAGCGCTTGGGGTAAAGGCGGTATGGAATCACCTTCCATGCCGCACTGTTGGGGTAGTCGTGGAACTCGGCACTTTCTTACAGTACCACGCACGGGCTTCACTCCGCACTAACGCCGCCCGTTCGTACGGATGCAAGGCGGCTCCAGTGTAAGAAGCACCAGGCCGCCAACGACTGTGCTTTCAGAAGGGCGGCGCTGCGTTGCCCCAACTCCTACCCCAGGAACACCATGCATGCCACCTTGCCCCTGCTCCAGGCCACCGGTTTCCCGCCGCTGCACCGCCAGCGCCTGACCACCTTGCAGGTCAACCTGGGCTACAAGTGCAACCAGACCTGTGTGCACTGCCACGTCAACGCCGGCCCCAGCCGCACCGAAATGATGAGCCCTGCAAACCTCGATCTGGTGGCGCAGGTGCTGGCGGCGCGGGGCCTGGAAACCCTGGACCTGACCGGCGGCGCGCCCGAGTTGCATCCCGATTTCCGGCGCCTGGTGCGTGCCGCCCGTGAACTCGGGGTGCGCGTGGTGGACCGCTGCAATCTGACCATTCTGTTCGAGCCCGGACAGGAAGATCTGGCGCAGTTCCTGGCCGGTCAGGGGGTGGAGGTGGTGGCTTCGCTGCCCTGTTACGCCCAGGACAATGTGGACCAGCAGCGCGGCAAAGGTGTCTTTGACAAAAGTACCGCGGCCTTGCAGCAGCTCAATGCGCTGGGCTACGGCCAGCCCGGCTCGGGCCTGGTACTGAACCTGGTCTACAACCCGCAGGGACCTGCGCTGCCACCGGACCAGGTCAGGCTGCAGGCCGATTACAAGCGTGAGCTGTTCACCCGCTATGGCATTGTTTTTAACGAACTGTTCGCGCTGGCCAACATGCCCATCCAGCGTTTCGGCTCGATGCTGATTTCCAAGGGGCAGTTCCATGGCTATATGCAACTGTTGAAGGACAACTTCGCTGGCGCCAATCTGGCGCATGTGATGTGCCGCAGCATGGTCAGCGTCGATTGGCAGGGCTTTCTCTACGACTGCGACTTCAACCAGCAATTGGGACTGGCGCTGCCACGCGCCGCCATGCGCTTAGGGCCCCTGCACACCGAGCGGCCCCACCTGCGCCATCTGTTGCACGAAGACCCGGCCGGGCGGCCCATTCGCGTCGCCGAGCACTGCTACGGTTGTACTGCCGGGCAAGGCAGCAGTTGTGGTGGTGCCTTGAAAGACGAAAGCTGCGCGGTATGAAGCGCGCACTGCTCCTGCTGCTGATCGGCGTTCTGGTCGCCACGGTCCTGGTGTTGGACCTGGACCGGTTCCTCACGCTGGAAAACCTCAAGTTCAGGCAGGGTGATTTCCTGGCCTTCAAGGCGCAGTCCCCCTGGCTGTTCGCCGCCATTGCCTTTGCGCTGTATGTGCTTGTGGCCGCCTTGTCCCTGCCTGGTGCCTTGGTCATGACCCTGGCCATGGGTGCGCTGTTTGGCCTGGTGGGCGGCACGCTGCTGGTTTCGTTTGCGTCCAGCCTGGGCGCAACTCTGGCATTTCTCGCCTCGCGTTTTTTGCTGCGCAATGCGGTTCAGCGCCGTTTCGGCGACAAACTGAAAGCGATCGATGCGGGTGTGGCGCGCGACGGTGCGCTGTACCTGTTTACCTTGCGCCTGGTGCCGCTGTTTCCCTTCTTTCTGATCAACCTGCTGATGGGGCTGACGCCGATGCGCACCCGCACCTTCTATGCAGTCAGCCAGCTGGGCATGCTCGCCGGCACGCTGGTTTTTGTGAACGCGGGAACACAACTCGCGCAGTTGCAAAGCCTGTCCGGCCTGGTGTCGCCGGGGCTGCTGTTTTCTTTTGCTCTATTGGGGGTGTTTCCGATGATTGCCAAAAAAATCAACGCCTGGTTGCAAGCGCGCCGCCTTTACGCCCAATGGCAGCGTCCACAGACTTTTGACCGCAATCTGGTGGTCATCGGGGGCGGAGCAGCGGGTTTGGTCAGCGCCTACATTGGGGCCGCTGTAAAAGCCAAAGTGACGCTGATCGAGGCGCACAAGATGGGCGGCGACTGCCTGAACTACGGTTGCGTGCCGAGCAAGGCGCTCATCAAATCGGCCCGCGTGGCCCACACCATGCGCCATGGCGCGCACTACGGCCTGGGCGCGGTCGAGCCCAGCTTCAGCTTCGCCAAGGTGATGGCGCGGGTGCATGCCACCATCCGCGCCGTGGCACCGCATGACAGCGTGGAGCGCTACACCGCATTGGGCGTGGAGGTGCTGCAGGGCTACGCCCGCATCGTTGATCCCTGGACCGTGGAGGTCAAACTCCACAACGGCTCGACCCAGCGCCTGACCACGCGCTCCATCGTCATTGCCGCCGGGGCCCGCCCGTTTGTGCCGCCTTTGCCCGGTATTGATGCGGTGGGCTACGTCACCAGCGACACTTTGTGGGACGAATTTGCCAAGCTCGATGCGCCACCTGCGCGCCTGGTGGTGCTGGGGGGCGGTCCCATCGGTTGTGAACTGGCGCAGAGCTTTGCCCGCCTGGGCTCTGCGGTGACACAGGTGGAGATGGCGCCGCGCATCATGATCCGCGAAGACCAGGAGGTCTCCGACTTGGCCCGCGATGCATTGGCGCGCGATGGCGTTGATGTGTTGACCAGCCATAAAGCCCTGCGCTGTGAGCGTGACGGTGATCGAAAATGCATCGTCGTCGAGCACCAGGGGCTTGAAAAACGTATCGAATTCGATGCCTTGCTGTGCGCCGTGGGCCGCGTGGCCCGATTGCAAGGTTACGGCCTGGAAGAGCTGGGCATTCCCACCCAACGCACCGTGGCGGTGAACGACTACCTGGAGACCCTCTACCCCCACATTTATGCGGCAGGCGATGTGGCCGGCCCCTACCAATTTACCCACACTGCCGGTCACATGGCCTGGTATGCGGTGGTGAACGCGCTGTTTGGCGACTTCAAAAAATTCAAGGTGGATTATTCGGTGGTGCCGTGGGCCACCTTCATTGAGCCCGAGGTGGCGCGCGTGGGACTCAATGAGCAGGATGCCAAGGAAAAGAACATCCCTTTTGAGGTCACCAAGTACGGCCTGGACGATCTGGACCGGGCCATTGCCGACGGCACCGCGCATGGTTTTGTCAAGGTGCTGACGGTGCCGGGCAAGGACCGCATTCTGGGCGTGACCATCGTGGGGGAGCACGCGGGCGACCTGCTGGCCGAATTTGTGCTGGCCATGAAACACGGACTGGGCCTGAACAAAATCCTGGGCACCATCCACACCTACCCGACGCTGGCCGAGGCCAACAAATACGCCGCCGGGCAATGGAAGCGTGCCCACGCACCGCAGCGGCTGCTGGCCACCCTGTCGCGTTACCACGCCTGGAGGCGGGGCACATGACACTGTCCATCATCGTGCCGATGCGCAACGAGGCGCAAGCGCTGCCGGACTTGCTGGAGCGCTTGCGGCCTCTGGCGCAACAGGGCTGCGAAGTCATTCTGGTGGATGGCGGTAGCGAGGACGATTCTCCGGGCATCGCGCAGGGTGCGGGTTTTGTGGTGCTGCCATCCGCACCGGGCCGGGCACGGCAAATGAATGCGGGCGCCGCCCGCGCCACCGGCGAGGTGCTGTTGTTTTTGCATGCCGACACCCAGTTGCCCCTTGGCGGGGCGCGTCTGGCCGAGCAAGCCCTGGCCGATGGCGCCCACCGCTGGGGCCGCTTTGATGTCCGTATTGCCGGGCGCCCCTGGATGCTGCGCGTGGTGGCGTTTTTGATGAACAGGCGTTCCCGCTGGAGCGGCATTGCCACCGGTGACCAGGCCATGTTTGTCGCGCGCGCCACCTTCGACGCCGTGGGCGGCTTCCCGGACCAGCCCCTGATGGAAGACATTGCGCTGTCCGGGCGTTTGCGGGCGGTCTCGCGCCCGGCCTGCCTTCGCGCCCGCGTCACCACCTCGGGGCGGCGCTGGGAGACCCGGGGCGTGTGGCGCACCATCGTGCTGATGTGGCGGCTGCGCTGGGCCTACTGGCGCGGTGTTCCGGCCGCGCAACTGGCCAAGGCCTACGCATGAAGCCCGTCCGCACCGTCATTTTTGCCAAGGCGCCGCAGCCCGGCCTGGCCAAGACCCGGCTGATCCCGGCCCTGGGTTCCGCGGGCGCGGCTGCTTTGGCACGGCGCATGCTGGGGCACACCCTGCGGCAGGCGCTGGCCGCAGGCACCGGCCCGGTCGAACTGTGCGCCACCCCCGAGGCCTGCGATTCGGTGTGGCGCACGCTGGACTTGCCCGAGGCGGTGCACCGGTCCCACCAGGGGGAGGGTGATCTGGGCCAGCGCATGGCGCGCGCGGCCCAGCGGGTGCTCACCGGCGGCGAGGCGGTGCTGCTGATCGGCACCGATTGCCCGGACCTGGACGCGCATGCCCTGCGGCAGGCGGCAGCCGCCCTGCGGCAAGCCGATGCCACCTTGCTGCCCACCTTTGACGGCGGTTACGCGCTGCTGGGCCTGAACCGTTTTCACCCCTGCCTGTTTGACGGCTTGGCATGGAGCACCAGCACCGTGGCGGGCGAGACCCTGGCCCGTTTGCAGCAGCTGGGCTGGACGGTGCAGCTGCTGCCGATGCTGCACGACATCGATGAAGCGGCCGATTTGCAGTGGCTGCCCCCAGCATGGCGCGAGGCCACTGTCATACCCGACGCCGCCGGACCGACTGAACCCTAACTTCTTTTCCCCGCCACGGAGCATTCACCATGCACGACATTGTTCAAGACTACTACGGCCGCCAACTGCAACATTCCGACGACCTGAAAACCAGCGCTTGCTGCGACATCAGCCAGGTGCCGGTTTGGCTCAAGCCGCTGCTGGCGCGGATTCACCCCGAGGTGCAGGCGCGGTATTACGGCTGCGGCCTGGTCTGCCCGCCCCTGCTGCAAGGCCTGCGGGTGCTCGACCTCGGCTGCGGCTCGGGGCGCGATGTCTATGCACTGGCGCAGCTGGTGGGCCCGGCGGGCGAGGTGGTGGGGGTGGACATGACCGATGGGCAGCTGGCCGTGGCCCAGCGGCACCGCGCCTTCCACGCCCAGGCCTTTGGGTACGCCAATGTGCGCTTTGTGCAGGGCTACATCGAACGCCTGGACGCATTGGACCTGGAGCCCGGAAGTTTTGATGTGATTGTGTCCAACTGCGTGGTCAACCTGTCGCCCGACAAGGACGCCGTGCTGCGCGGCGTGCAGCGCCTGCTGAAACCCGGCGGCGAGTTTTTTTTCTCCGATGTGTACGCCGACCGGCGCGTGCCCAGCGCGGTGCGCAACGACCCGGTGCTCTACGGCGAATGCCTGGGCGGCGCGCTGTACTGGAACGACTTTCTGCGCCTGGCGCAGCGCCAGGGTTTTGCCGACCCGCGCCTGGTGGACGACCGGCCGCTGGCCATCACCGATCCCGAGCTGCTGGCGCGGGTGGGCAACTTGCACTTTTTCTCGGCCACCTACCGCTTGTTCAAACTGGCTGGGTTGGAGAGCGCGTGCGAAGACTACGGCCAGGCCGTGGTGTACCGTGGCAGCATCCCCGAGCACGCCGACCGCCTGGTGCTGGACAAGCACCACAGCATAGCGACCGGCCGCGTCTTCCCGGTGTGCGGCAACACCTGGCGCATGCTGCACGAGACGCGTTTTGCGCCCCACTTCCAGTTCATCGGCGATTTCAGCCGCCACTACGGTCTCTTTGCAGGCTGTGGCGCCGCCAGCCCGTTCAGCACCGACACCAGCGCCCAGGACAAGCAGGGCTGCTGCTGAACACACACACCGGGGAGACACACCGTGGAATGGCTGCTCTTTGCCACCGCCTTGCTGGTCGCTTTCAGCAACGGCGCGAACGACAACTTCAAAGGCTTTGCCACCGTCTGGGGCTCGGACACCCTGGCCTACCGCGAAGCACTCATCCTGGCCACGCTCGCCACGGTGGCGGGCAGCCTGGCCTCCTGGTTCCTGGCCGAATCGCTGGTGCAGCAGTTCACGGGCAAGGGGCTGGTGCCGGACGCCGTCGCCAGCACCCCCCTGTTCATCATGGGCGTGGCCAGCGGCACCGCCGCCACAGTGCTGCTGGCGACCCGGCTGGGCCTGCCCGTCTCCACCACACACGCCCTGATCGGCGGCCTGATCGGCGCGGGCCTGGGCCAAAGCGGCGGTGCTGTGCATTTCGGCGCACTGGCCCAGACCTTTTTGCTGCCGCTGTTGCTCAGTCCGGTGTTGGCGGGCCTGCTGGGCTTGCTGGCCTACCGGCTGTTTCGCCTGGCGCCAGCGCACAAGGATTGCGCTTGTGTGCTGGCGCCGGAACCAATACGGCTACCGGCTGGCGACGCCACGCAGGTATTGCAGGTCTCGGCCCCCGGCCTGGTGTGGGCCCCCGCTGCCGCCTGTGACCGGCTTGCACCCGCAGTGCGGGTGTCGGTGCCGCGCAGCCTGGACCGTTTGCATGTGCTGTCGGCCATGTCGATCTGCTTTGCCCGCGGGGTCAACGACACGCCGAAGTTGACCGCCCTGCTGGTCGCCGCACAAGTGTTCAATACGCAGGCCTCCATCGCCCTGATTGGCATGGCGATGGCCCTGGGCGGGCTGATGTTTGCCAGGCGTGTGGCGCACACCATGGGCCAGCGCGTGGTGCGCATGGACCATGCCCAAGGCTTGGCCGCTAACCTGATCACGGCGGGTCTGGTGCTGTTAGCCAGCAAACTGGGCCTGCCGGTGTCCACCACGCATGTTGCGGTGGGCTCCATTGCGGGTGTGGGCGCCAGCGCCAAGACGCTGAACTGGCCGGTACTGCGCAATGTCTTGCTGTCCTGGCTGGCCACTTTGCCACTGGCCTTGGCCCTTGCCTTCCTTGTCCTGCGGGTTTTGCGCGAAGCGGTTTCCTAACAATGCTACGCCGCTGCCCTGAATGGCTACAACAGGCCCGGTAGAAAGCGGTAACGCACCCGCTGCGCATACAGCGCGTAGTCACCATCGACCCGGCGCAGGTGGTCTTCTTCGGTCAGCGCACGCATGGTGTAGATCAGCGTCCAGCCCAGCACCGAGCCCAGGGCCTGCAGACCCAGCCATAGCGACTGGCCGAACGCTGCAGCCACCAGTGGCGCCGAGCCGATCCACCAGGCCATGTTTTTGCAGGTGTAGGCCGGGTGGCGCACCACGGCATAGGGTCCGCGTGCAACGATCCCGCGGTAGGTCAGGTTGCTGGCCTTCAAGCCAAGGGCCACCGAAGCCGAGGCGTAGAGCGCCATCAGCAGCAACAGCAGCAGGTTCATCACCAGGTGCACGGTCGGGTTGTCGTACGTCGGGAACTCGCTTTTGTAGGAGCCCAGAATGGCGACGGTGACCTGGTTAAACGGCGGGTAGCAGACCATGGCGACGGCCCAGCCCAGCCAGGTCGGATCAACCGAGCGGATCTCGTTGCCCAGGCGCGGTGATTCGACCAGGTAGCCGACGGTGAACACCAGCACATCGACGAACAAAATGAGCTGCATGGCAAACCAGAAGCCATGGCGGTTGAAGACTTGCCCGAAATGCGCCCACAGCCCGCCGGTGGCCAGGATCGCCAGTGCGTGGACCCAGGCGCCCATGCAAAAATCCATCAGTGACACCACCATCATCGGTCCGAAGAAGCCCTTGAGCAGCGTGGCCAGCACGGCCAGCCGCTGCTCGGACGTGAGTCCCTGGCGCCATGTGGCCGCGGGCGCACGCAAAAAAGCCCATGCCACCTGGAAAAAGCGCAGCGACTTCGATGGGCGAGGACTGCGCTCGGCCAGGTAATACAGTGCCAGCAGGACCGCGTACACCAAGGCCGCAGCCTGCAGGAAGTGGTCGCCGCGGAACAGCATCGACGGCGGGCCGTACAACTGGGTGAGCTGAACGGTGTTGTACGGCGAGCCCAGGTAGATGGCGCAGGCCAGCGCCACTAGTGCCGCCGATGCTGCCAGATTCATCACACGAAGTGCGGGCAAGGCCGGCCAGCGTGCAAAGGCCACAGAGTTCATTGGCATCACCCTTAAGGATTTTCAGCCCTCAATCGCGGCGTGGGGTTCGCTACGACCCTTCTGCTACGCGGCCAAGGTAGTGCCGTTTTTGCTGGAGGTGCGCCGGCGCATGAGGAAGCTTGCCACCACGGCACCCAGGCCGAGAAACACCAGACCGCTGGAATTGGGCTCGGGAACGGTGCCCGAGGCACCGCCGCTGGTGCTGCTGCTGCCCGAGGCACCGCCGCTGGTGCTGCTACTGCTTTGCAGCGTGATCGCCTCCGACACCAGGTCGCCAACCTTCTCGCCGCTGCTATCGACATAGCGCGCTTTGATGGAGGCTTCGTCGGCAAGGGTAAACAGAGTTCCGTTGTCCACGGTCACGTCGAAGATCCAGTCCAAGGTGCCCCCGATTGCAGTGCCTGGGCCACTGGCAATCCAATCAGCGCACTCGAATCCGGAACCACTGCCGTCGCAACCGATGGCGCTGATGCCTCCCGGTACCAGTGCCCAACTGGCCGTGCCGTCCGGTGCGCTAAAAAGCGTGGCGTCGAAGATCGAACTGGCGACCTTGATTGCCACCGCATCAATGGCCGTAGCCGTCGGTACCACACCGCCCACACCGCCCACACCTGAGGTGTCGATGTTGAGTGTGATTCGGAAGGTCTCATGGGCCGCGTCCGTATCGGCCAGCGCCGTGCCGTCATACGACAGCGTGTAAATGCCGCCGTTGCAGGTGGGACAGTCAGGACCGATGGGGTCGGCCGCAGCGAACTGCGAAAGAACGGCGAGCCCCGCTGCTGTAATCCAAGATTTCCAAGATAGCGTTTTCATACCAAACTCCTCTCCAAGAATTAACGAACCTGCGTTCAAATTGAACGCAGGGCATCGTCACGCAAGAGTTAGGCCAAATTCGCTAAGCTATTGAATCACAAGGATTTTCCTGTGGATGGCTAGGGGTTGCGGGGAGTGGTTGTAAAGGTTTTCGACACCGCGACTGGGAAGGGCATTCGGCAAAGGACTCATCGGCTGACCTGGATTGTCGTTGCCGTTTGATTGCCCGCAGCGTCCCGGACCACGGCCTGGATCGTGTGGCTTCCGTGCGAAACCTTGCGGGTGTTCCAGTTGTAGGACAGGCTGGCACCGGAGGCCGTGGCCCGCAGCCCGCCGTCGATGTAGAGTGACTGCCGGATGCCCGCAGCGCCAGCGTTGTCGCTGGCGCTCACTTTGACCGATACGGTGCCGGACACACGGGCGCCGCTGGCGGGGTTGGTGATCTGTACCGTGGGGGCGGTGGTGTCGGCCGCCACCGCGTTCGACACGCCGACCGACACCGCGCTCGACGCCTTGCTGTTGCCGGCGGCATCAAAGGCGTAGGCCGCCAGGCTGGCGCTGCCGTTGGCAACCGTGCGGCTGTCCCAGCTGAATGCAAAGGGGCTGGACGTGTCAGTCGCCACGGTGCTGCCGTTGACGCGCAACTCCACCCTTGTGACGCCCACGTTGTCGCTGGCGCTGACATTGACCGCCACCACGCTGCTGACGCTGGCGCCCCCCGTCGGGGAGGTGATCGCCACGCTGGGCGCCTGGGTATCCGAGGTCGAGGCGGTGGCTGCAACCGCTGCGTTCACTGCAGCCGCCGCATTGACCCGTCCATAGCCGTAGTAAGCGTCACGCCCGGCCGTCCCCAGGTCCACGGCCGTGGACGTCAGCAGGCTTTCGATCGTGGTGTTGGGCAGGTCGGGCCGCGCGGCCATCATCAAGGCCACGGTGCCCGCGGCGACCGGGCTGGCAAAGGAGGTGCCCCACCATTGGCCGTAGCCACCGCCGCGCGTCGTCGTCCAGATGGTGGTGCCCGGGGCGGCGACGGTGACGAAATTGCCATAACTGGACCACGTGGTTTTGACGTCGGTCTGTTCGACCGCCGAGACCGAAATCATGGTGGTGCCCGGTGTGATGTTTTCGTTGATCCCGTTGTTGCCGGCCGCCACCACCACCAGGCCCCCCTTGTTCTTCATGTACTGCGCCGCCGTTTGCACCGTGCTGTTGCCAGGCACGCCGCCAAAACTGATGTTGGCGACCCGGGCGCCGTGGTCCGCCGCGTAGGCGAGTGCCTGCGCAATGCTGCTGCCCGTGGCGTTGCCGCTCAGGTCGCAGATGCGCATCGGCATGATGCGGGCTGCACCGGCCACGCCGGCCACGCCGACACTGTTGTTCATGCTGGCTGCAGCGGTGCCTGCCACCGCGGTGCCGTGGCCTGTCACGTCGGCGGTATTGCTGTTGTTGTCGTAGACGTTCCAGCCCGGCACGATGCGGGCGGCGAGGTCGGGGTGGCTGGCGTCGACCCCGGTGTCGAGCACCGCAATGACCACCCCAGTGCCCTGGGAACGGTCCCAGGCGGTTGTGGCGCCGATCTTCGCCAAATGCCACTCGCTGCCAAGGTAGGGGTCGTTGGGCACAAAGGCCGGTTTGACGATGGCATCCAACTCGGCAAATTTGAGATGGGGGTTGTGTTCGAGCTGGCTGAGCACGGCCTGCTCGGACATGCCGGGCGGCAGGTCAATGATGAAGAGGTCGGTTTTGCCGATGCGACGTGACTTGCCGCCATGCGGCTTGAGGATCTCCGCCAACTCGGTGTCCGGCAATCCGGCACGGGTTTGCACCACGAGCCGCCCCTTGACCCATTCGCTGGGCTGGGCGGCTTGCACCGTGCCCCAGGTCGATATGCCCATCATGAGCGTTGCAGCCAGGCACACGGCGTGGCGGGTGGAAAAAAGACGAGTTTTGCCAGACGAACGGCCGCTGTTGCGGCCTGTGAAAGTGGAGCCCATTGACGTTACCTTTTGTGAACCATGGGCTCCACCCCATCCTGCAGGTTCTACACAGACGTCTTCTCACAGCAGCGCGCGGCTACCGCTCCGGCGCACGACGCATCGTCGGTGCGAACCGGTGTGTTGTCTGGCAGTCCTGCAGTCATGGGGCTTGCGCCCGTTAGACCGATGACTTTGCGTCCCGCGCTTTCGCGCGGTTTGCCCTTTGCAGATCAACTCTGCGGCGTGAGACAGTTGCTACTGCATCTTTCAGATGTGCCGGTTTTTTATTTGCTCACGGTGCTATTGTGGCCATCATGGCGGCTTCGGCATGGAACAGTCTGGCATTGATGTGTAACGGTATGTATACCGCTATTGAACCGTCAGATGCCCCGAAAATACCCTGTCGGTGCAGGCACAGCGTTGTATGGGCGGACTGTGCGGCGGTTACAGCCGGTCACAAATTCCGTGCAAGACCGGCATCGCCGTTGCGGTTTGTCAATGGGACGAGCTGAAACTTTTGGACACTTTGTCCCGAAAATATGAATTTGCGCTGTTCTTGGACACCGGTATGCCGCGCAAACTCGGGCCATTGTGGTGCCGCAATCAGGGGGACATCACCGTGATCAATCCATACGATGCCGAAATGGGCAACGCCGACAGTGCGGCACGCTTCAGGATGATGGCGCAGACCGCAGTCGACGCTATCGTCTCGGCCAATCCGGATGGCATTATTGTTTTTTGGAACGATGCCGCCGAGAAAATGTTTGGCTATAGCGCTGGTGCCGCCATTGGCCAGCCCCTCACCCTGCTGATGCCCGAACGCTACCGCCTGCCACATCGGCAGGGTTTTGTTCGCTACATGCAAACCGGAGTGGCGCATTTGATTGGCGGAACAGTCGAGGTGCATGGCCTTACGCGCGAAGGCCACGAGTTTCCGATCGAACTTTCGCTGTCCGTCTGGAACGGTATTCACGGCCCGTGCTTTACCGCCATCATCCGCGATATCAGTGCTCGCAAGAAGATCGAACTGGCACTTCAGCAAAAGACCGTCGAACTGGAAAAGGCAAATTCGGCCAAGGACAGCTTCCTGGCCAGCATGTCCCACGAATTGCGTACGCCCCTGAACGCCATTATTGGTTTCACAGGAACTCTTTTGATGCAACTGCACGGCCCCCTGACACCCGAGCAGGTGACGAAACTCAGCACCATCCAGTCCAGCGCCAAGCATCTGCGCTCGCTGATCAACGACATTCTCAATGTGGCCGAGATCGACTCCGGTACGATGGAGCTTCATCCCGAGCCGATTTTTTGCAGTGACATCCTCGAAGAGGTGGCCGCCCGTCTGCGTCCGGCAGCCTTGAATAAAGGGCTGTTGTTCGAGGTGGCACCCATGCCGCAAGACATCCAGATACATACCGACCGGCGCATTCTCAGCCAGATCCTCAGCCATCTTGTCAACAACGCCATCAAGTACACCGAGCAAGGGCGTGTCGAAATTTGTTGTAACCGGCGCAAGGAACATGAGCACCACTACGTTGACATCAGTATTTCGGACACCGGCATTGGAATCCGCCCTGAGGACCAGCGGCGGCTGTTCCAGGCCTTTACCCAAGTGGATACCTCCAGCACGCGCCGCCATGGGGGTGCCGGGCTGGGCTTGCACCTGTCCCGCAAGCTGGCGGCCCTGATCGGCGGTGTGATCAGCTTCCACAGTGAATTCGGACGTGGCAGCACCTTCACCCTCACCCTGGAAGGGCAGGTACCCTGAAGCGGCACTCAGCCCCTGGGGTCACCCACCGGCCGCGTATCCGAAAGCTGGCGGATCTGCGAAGTCGTCAGCGCCAGCAGCACCAGGCCCACCAGCAGCGCGCCGCAGCCCGCGAACATCTGGCCCAGGGTCACGCTGCGCAGCAGCCAGCCCGCCACGGCAGCCGACATCGGCGCCAGGCCCATGAAGATGAACATGAACAGGCTCATGGCGCGCCCCAACATGGACGGCGGCACCTGCCGCTGCAGCCAGGTGAAGACCGCCACCTGCATGAAGCCGCCCAGCAGCCCGATGGTTCCCATCAGCGCCGCGCCCTGCCAGGTCGCGCTGATCTGCCCCATGGGCATGAACAGCAGGCCGATGATTCCGTCCACCAGCAGCAGGGTCAGGCCCAGGCTGCCCACGCGCAGATGGGGCTGGATGCCCGAAAGCACCATGCCCACCAAGGTGCCGGCGCCGTGTGCCCCCAGCATGATGCCGAAGGCGGCCGCGCCCAGGTCCAGTTGCGTGGCGGCCAGCACCGGCAGCGCAATCTGCACCGGCCCGTGGATCAGCAGCGCGATGGCACCCCAATAGAGAAAGCAACTGCGCAGCGCGGTGTCATGCCAGAAAAAGCGCAGGCCTTCGGCCACTGCGGACAATACGGCTTGCGCGGCGGGGGCGCTTCTCGTGGCCAGTGGCACAACCTTGGCCAGCGTCCAGGCCGACAGGGCGAAGCTGAGGGCATCCAGTGCAAAGGCCACCCCGGTGCCGCGCGAGGCGGCGCCCGAGCCTTGCGGGCCGTCGCCAAACAGTGCAATCAGCAATCCGGCCAGCAGCGGCCCCAGAAACATGGAGGCCTGGCGCAGGCCCAGCATCACGCTGTTGGCGGCCTGCAGTTGCGCGGGCGCTACCACCGAGGGCAGCATCGCGGTGCCCGAGGGAATGCTGAACGCCGTGGACAGGCCGATGGCCAGCGCCAGCAGGTAAACCATCCACAGGCTGAGTCCATCCCAGAACACCAGCGCGGCCAGCACCCCCAGCAGCACGGTGTTCACATACTTGGTGAGCATCAGCACCTGCTTGGGCGAATGGCGGTCCACCAGGGCGCCGCCGACCAGCATGAACAGCGCTCGCGGCACGCTGATGAGGGCCAGCACCGTGCCCAGCACCAGGGTGTCGCCGGTCATGGTCAGCACCAGCCAGGGCAAGGCGATCAGGGTGAACTGGTCGCCCAGCATGGAAATGACGGCGCCGCCGAGCATCCACAGAAAGTTGCGGTCGCGAAACAACAGGGCGCGCCCGGTGGGGGCAGGGCCGGGTGGACGGGGGGAAGAGGACGACGAGGGTGGGCGGGATGTCTGCATGCGGATTCCTTGGGGAGTGAAGCCGCAGACTGTGAAGCCTCACGCCACGTCAGGGTCAAGGCCTTTTCGCAAAAAGTCGCGCACATCGGCTTCCAGCACCGCGGCGGCTTGCAGCAGCGGCTCGGTGCTGTGGGCCTGCACCAGCTTGGCGCGGATGCTGCTGTCATGGTCGGCCAGCCGGTCGATGAGTGCGCTCCACTGGCGGGCCAGCGCCCGCGCTTCGGGGGCCTGCGCGGGAGTGCCTTGCTGCATCAAGCGCCGCACCGCGCCGGTCAGGGCCTGCCACTCCGCATCGGCCACCCGGCCCAGGCGTTTCATTTCGTCGGGTTGCAGGTATTTTTCCAAGACGGCCAGGCGCTGCTTGATGGGCTGGCTGATGTACGCCACCATGTCCTGGCCGGGGCCTTCCGTCTGCTGGGCCACCGGTTCGCGCTGGTACATATGGTCCCAGCGTTCCATCAAGTCGAAGTCACCATCCATCCAGTGCAGCATCAGGGTCATCCAGCGGTGGGCCAGGGGTTGCAGTTCCAGGCTGTCGGGCGGCACGCCGCGCTCCATGGCGCTGCGCACCTGCGCCAGCAAGGGCGGCCAGAGGTCGGCGATCTGGTCCCAGTTGTCGAAGAGGGTTTTTTGCTCGGCCGGGCTGAAGTACTTGCCGTAGGTGGTCATCAGCGCCAATGTGCCCAGCCAGTCGCCCATCTCGGGCTGGCCGCCGCCAGACAGGCGCTCTTGCAGCAGGCCCAGGCTGGCGCGCAGTTCCGCGGCCTTGGCCACTTCCTGGTCCAGCACCTGGATTTGCCGCGCAATGATGGTGGGCAGCGCCACGCCATCGCCGTCCAGGGTGTTGCCGATATCGGTAAGCGCCAGGCCCAGGTGGCGCAGGGCCTGGATGCCGTGCAGCCGCGCCACGTCGGCGCGGCTGTACAGGCGGTAGCCGACTTCGGAGCGGGCCGATGGCCGCAGCAGGCCAATGGCGTCGTAGTGGTGCAGGGTGCGCACCGTCAGGCCGGTGTGTGCCGCCAGTTCTCCCACCTTCAATAACACGGATTCTTCCCTTCGCCTGTGGTCGTGCAGCGGCCACCCGCTGTGCCGCGCAGTCTAACGCCCGCGCACCGGGAAGGGGGGTTAGTCGTCGTTCCAGTTGCGGTACAGCAAGTCAATCACCACTTGCGGTGTGATCACGCCGATGGTCACGCCCGCGCCATCCTGCACCGGCGTGTGGCGGATTTTCCGGTTGCGCATCACGTCGATGGACTCCAGCAGAGTCGAATCCCAAGGGACCGTGACCAGCGGCGAGGTCATCACATTGTCGACCGTGATATCGCGCCAGTTGGCGCCCGAGAAGCTGTCTTCCAGCAGCACCGTCATGTCGCGCTCGGTGATGATGCCAACTGTCGCGAGACCATCCATCACCAGCACGTACGACGATTTGTTTGCGTTCATCAGTTTCAAAGCTTCACTCACCGGACGACCGGTGGGGATGCTGACGATGGTGGGGGGAACATTGTGCTGCAAGGGGGGGTCTATCATGGTGACTCGCTTAACTGGTTTCCCAAAAAAATGACTGCCGTCCTGATTATGGACATCACCGGGCAATAGTCAAATCGCGGGGTCGAAGTCTCTGGCGCAAATACAGAAATCCCGGTAAAGACTTTTGGAAGCGTGGTGCTTACCATGGTGTTATTTGAGGACAGCACATGGCCCTCTCCAGCCATCTTTTCAACAAGCGCAAAGCGGAACCGCCACCGGATCGCCCCCACGTTTCTGCGCCGGGCACCAGAACTTCCGCGGCTTCGGGCGCGACCACGGCCCCACCCGCCGCAGCGCCTCCTGCGGTGAACCCAGTGCCAGCCAGTCCGGCCGGGGGGCAAGGCGGCAGCAGGCTGACGGTGGGGCCCAATATCAAGCTCAAAGGCGTGGAAATTACCGATTGCGACACGCTGGCGGTCGAAGGCATGGTCGAGGCCATCATGGATTCGCGCGTGATGCAGATTGCGCCAGGGGGCGCGTTCAACGGCTCGGCCGAGGTCGACATTGCCGAAATCCACGGGCAGTTCGATGGCAATCTGACCGTGCGCCAGAAGCTGACGGTGCACGCCACAGGCAAAGTGACCGGCTCGGTGCGCTACACCAAGTTGGTGGTCGAAGAGGGCGGACAACTCAATGGGGATGTCCAGTTCGGCGCCACGGTGGCCCACAAAACCGGCAGCCCGGAAAAGCCCGGCCTGTCACTGGGAGGGGCTGCTGGGTGAAGCCCGGGATTCCGCCACCAGGTACAACACGGTCGCCAGCACCAGCGGAGCCAGGTAGTAAATGGCGCGGTAGACCAGTATGGATGCAAGTACTTCGTTGCGCGGCAGCAGGTGCGACAGCAGGACGACAAAGACCGCCTCCAGCACCCCGAGTCCGGCGGGGACACGGCTTATAAGGGCGGCCACGACGGAAAGCAGCAGCACGCCGACCACCGTGGTAAATCCAATTTGCTGCTGCAGTGCCATGAACATCACGCCCCCCATGAGCAGCCAGTTGGCGGCGCCCATGGCCAGTTGCAAAGCCGCCAGCCGCCAGGAGGGAATGCCATAGTGACGGCCCCTGAGGGTGAGGCGGCGCTGGCGGGACAAAGCGCACAGCAGCAGGTAGAGCAGTGCCACCGCCAACAGCACAAAACCCGCCCATTGCAGGCCGGTGCTGCCCACTCTCCAACCCGGTGGCAGCGCCGGTGTCTGAAAAGCAAAAATGACACCGGCCAGCAGCGAATACCCCGCCCAGTTGGTCAGCACACTCAGGGACAGGACCTGCGTAATCGTGGCGGTGTCCAGCCCCAGCCGCGAATACAGCCGGTAGCGCAGGGCGACCGCGCCGACCAGCGAGCCCAGGTTCAGGTTGAATACATAGCTGATGAAGGTGACCCGCATCACGGCCAACGCACGCAAGGTGTGACCGGTGTGGTGACGCCCCAGCAGGTCAAAGCTGCTGTACAGCGCCAGACTGAGCAAAGTCAGTGTGCTGGCGCCCAGCAAAAAAGCCGACGGATAGTGGGCAAGAGAGGCAAACACCTGGTCCCATTCCACGGCACGCGCCTGGGTGAGCAGCAGCCAGCCCAGCAGCAGGAAAAACCCCGCCACGGCGAACTTTTTCATGACACGCGACCTTCATTGACGCGGTCACTCACCGCCAGGGTGGTCAGTTTTTCGGCGGATGTCAGGCGCGGTGTATGGGCTGGCAGCCAGCCAAACCATGCCGGGTAGTGCCGCAGCAAATGGAATACGAAGAAGCTGCGCACGCGCAGCCACAGGCCGGACCCCGCGAGATCACTGGCCTGGACCTGTTTGCAACTGCTGCGCATCAATTGCTCCAGGTGTTCGCGCAGATGCTGGTTGAAGGCGCGGTCCTTGATGATGATATTGGCCTCCAGGTTGAAAGACAGACTCAGCGGGTCCAGGTTGCTGGAGCCCACGGTCGACCATTCGTCGTCGGTCAGCGCCACCTTGCCGTGCAGCGGGCGCTCGCAGTACTCGTAAATCTTGACGCCAGCACTCAGCAAATGGTGGTAGAGCAGACCTGCTGCCGTTTTGGCAATGGGCATGTCGGGCGCGCCCTGCAGGATCAGGCGCACGTCCGCGCCACGGCGCGCGGCCCGGCGCAGCTGCGCGAGCAATCGGTAGCCGGGGAAGAAGTAGGCGCAGGCGATGAAGACGCGGCTGCGTGCGCTGCGGATGGCAATGCGGTAGTGGCGCTCGATGTCGTTTTTGTGCTCGCGGTTGTCGCGCGTGACCAGAAGCGCTTCGCTGTCACCGGCCACCGGTGGTGGGTTATCGGCCTGCACCTTGGGTCCGCGTTCGAACAGGCGGCGGCGCTGGCTGGGCGGATTGCGCTGTCCGATCACCAGTTGGGTGCGAACAAATTGGCGAATGTGCGCCAACAGCGGTCCTTCAATTTCGACCGCGTAGTCCTGCTTGGCACCGGGTCCAAAATCTGCCAGGTGATCGGCCGCGTAGTTGATGCCGCCGACAAAGGCGCGGGTGCCGTCAATCACCACGATCTTGCGGTGCATGCGCCGAAACACGTTGGTGCGGTAGCCGCACAGCCGGGGGCTGGGGTCAAACACATGGACCCGCACACCGGCCTGCGTCAGCTCCGAGATGAAGGCGGGTGACAGATCGGGGGAGCCGTAGCCGTCCACGGTCACGTCAATTTGCACGCCGCGCCGTGCTGCCGTCAACAGCGCCGCCTGCAGGGCAAGGCCCACTTTGTCCTCAAACAGGATGAAAGTTTCCAGCAAAACTTCGCGCTGGGCGGCGGCAATGCAGGCAAACACCCGCGGAAAATAGGCATCGCCGTTTTCCAGCAGCGTGATGCGGTTGCCGCCCACCCAGTGCCGGTTCATAACGCGATCTTTGCCGCCAGCGGCGCGTGGTCCGACAGATGGGACCAGGGTTTGACCGGCAACACCACTGGCGCATGGCCGATGGCGTTGCGCACATAAATGCGGTCCAGCGACAGCAGGGGCCAGCGCGCCGGGAAGGTGCGGGCGGCCTTGCCCTGGGCCTGTACAAACACTTCGTGCAGACCGGCGCCTTGCGCCAATACCTGGTGGGCGCGGTGGCGCCAGTCATTGAAGTCGCCCGCCACAATCACCGGCGCACTGGCCGGTATGTCCTGGCGCACGGTCTCGCACAGCAGGTGCAATTGCCGGCGGCGGTGGGACTCGGTCAGCCCGAGGTGCACACAGATGGCGTGGACCGGGGGACCACGGCCGGGCATCTGCAGCACACAGTGCAGCAGGCCGCGCCCTTCGGTTCCGTGGATGGACACGTCGCGGTTGTGGAAACGGACAATCGGAAACTTGGACAGCACCGCATTGCCATGGTGGCCGTTGGGGTAGACCGCGTTGCGGCCGTAAGCGAACTGCGGCCAGAGGCTGTCGGCCAGAAACTCGTAATGGGGCATCTCCGGGTAACCGATCACCCAGCGCGCGTTCCAGGCGTGCGTGCCGGTCACCTCCTGCAGGAACACGACTTCGGCACCCACGGCGCGGATCGCTTCGCGCAGCTCGGGCAGCATGAATTTGCGGTTGAAAAAGGTGAACCCCTTGTGGATGTTGACCGTGAGCACCGTGATGGACAGCCCCAGAGACGCCTCTGCCACCGTTTCCTGGCCGACAACTGCACTGACTTTCGCAAAGGCTTCGGGCGAGGGCATGGAGCGGCCGTCAATAGAGCAAAAACAAGCCCGGAGCTTGCGCCCTATCGCTCCCAAGCGTGAGGCTTTTGTCAAGCGCTGGCCGAAGAGGGTGCGATACTTGCGGGCCTATGACACACCCTCTGCCCTGCGATCCCCTGGCCTTTCGTGAGGCCACACCCGACGACGCGGCCGTGGTGGCCGACCTGGTCAATAGCGCCTACCGGGGTGACAGCAGCCGCCAGGGCTGGACCACCGAGGCCGATTTGCTGCAGGGCGCGCGCACCCATGCCGACGAAGTGCGGGGGCTGATCCTGGCGCCCCGCTCGGTGGTTTTTTTGTGCGTGCAAACCCCAGGGCAAGACATCATTGGCTGCGTACACCTGGAACACAAGCGGGACGCCGCCTACCTGGGCATGTTTGTGGTGCGCCCCGGCCTGCAAGGTGGCGGTATTGGCAAGCAATTCATGCACCGTGCCGAGCAACGGGCACAGCAGCTGTGGGGGGTCAAAAAAATCTGGATGACGGTGATCTCCGTGCGCCATGAGCTGATTGCCTTCTACCAACGCCGTGGTTACCAACGCACGGGCCGCTTCCAACCTTTCCCGTCCAACAATGGCAAAGAAACCATGCTGGTGGAGAACCTGCAGTTTGAGGAACTGGAAAAGGTTTTGCCGTAGCCTGATGTCCGTGGCGCTGGCTGACCGGCGCCACATCTGACGGCCACCGCGCCCACGTTGACCCGCGCATGCTCAGCGGCGAGGGCTGGACCCCCATTGTTTACACCCCAAGCGCTACGACGAACTGCTTCAGGCGCATGACGGGAGCGCGGCGCTGTGAGCATCCAGCGCGCGCTTGACCATGTAATATGCCTCTGGCCCTTATGGGGTAAGCGCAGATAGCTATTGATTTGATAGCAAGAGATCTGTAGCCTCTTCCATTTTCGTGGGCCCACACGGCGCTGCTATGCTGTCCCACAATGACCGCAACCTGCCACTGAAGGTCAGAAGCTGTCGCGGATGAATTCGTATTCCTTTTGCATTTCGGTGACTGCGGTGGAGCCTACGAATTCCGCCAGTTTCTTGCCCACCAGGGGAAGACTGCTCTCAAACGTCATGGTGATGTCGTTGACGCAGCCTTTGGCATCGCCCGAGAGAAACAGTTTGCCGGTGATGGTGACAGGCACCCCTTTGAGGGTGAGCTGGAGTTCGCCCGTGTAACCTTTGGCGGCGCTGCCGGTCCAGTGTTCTTCCTGGGTGGCCAGATTCCATTCGCCCATGAATTTTTTGAGCAAGGACGGCGCATCCACCGGCACTTCACGGCTCATGTGCATGTCCATGGAAGTCTTGGTGAGCTTGCAGGTGTCGATCTGGATGTTGCGTGCACCCAAAGCGGCAAACCGGTTGGCGATCAGGGCCTTGTCGCCGAAACTTTTGAAGACGGTTTCCACGCCTTGTGTGTATACGTGTTTTGCTTTGACTTCCATGGGGTCTCCTGTTGTTTTATGGCTTGGGGTTATTGCAATACGGCGGCGGGTGCCGGTGAACGGCGGGGGGCGCGTTTTGGGGTGACCACTGCCGGGCCGGCGGCCTTGGACTTGGGTTGGGCCGGGACTTTGGCTTTGGCTCTGGGTTTTGTGGCCGGTCGGGCCGGGGCTTTGTCGGCCGCCAGAGACTTGAGCTCCGCAAAGGCTTCACCCACGTACCGGGCCAGCACGTCGATGTCGGGCATGGCGTTGCGGCAGCCCAGAATGCCGAAATCGAGCCGCCCGCCCTGGCTGCACAGGGTGATGTTCAGCGCCTGTCCATCCATCAGAATGGACATGGGGTAGGAGCCGATGACCTTGGCGCCCATCAGGTACAGCGTTTCGCGCGGTCCCGGCACATTGGACAGCACCAGGTTGGCCGGGGGCTTGACGTAGTCCGACAAATGGAAGTGGTTGATCAGGGCGGCGGCACCCTGCGCCACCACGGCCAGGGTCTGCACCGCACTGCGCGTGAGCGCCGCCATGTCGCGTTTGGCGGCCGCCGCCGAGCGCCCGATGGCGGACATGCGCTCCAGCGGGTCATCCACATCGGTGCACAGGTTGACGGCGATGTAGGTGATCTGGTTGCCCTGCTTGCTTGCTCCCTGCACCTGGATGGACACCGGCACCGTGGCCGTCAGGGGGAGCCCGGGCGTCTGGCCTTTTTCGGCCAGGTAGCGGCGCAGGGCGGTGGCGCAGATTGCCAGGAACATGTCGTTGACCGTGTGCCCCAGGATGCTGCCGATGTCCTTGGCCTCGGCCAGTGGCAGGCTGTGCACCGCAAAGCGGCGCGATGCGGTGATGTGGCCGTTGAACACCGTCTTGGAGGTCTTGAAGGCCAACGCCGCCTCGGTTTTACCCGGCATGGTCAGCGCCTTGAAAGCCTGCGGCAAGGAGCGCAAAGGCCCCATCAGGCTTTTGGCGGTTTGGATGGCGCCATCGGTCATGGACCGTTTGAGCCGGGCACGTTTTTCGATTTCCTCGACCGACCACAGTGCCCGCATGCCCTGGTCGTCGGGGGTGCGCGACAGGCTGTGGTCCATCAGCCGCATGCCGCCCACCCCGTCCACCAGCGCGTGGTGGATCTTGGTGTAAATGCCGAACCGGTTGCCCTCCAGGCCTTCGATCAGGTACATCTCCCACAGCGGGCGGGTGCGGTCCAGCAAACGGCCATGCAAGCGGGACACCAGTTTCATCAGCGCATCCATATGGCCGGGCGCGGGCAAGGCCGAATGGCGCAGGTGGAAGTCGATGTCGAAATTGTTGTCGGGAATCCAGGTGGGCAGGGCAAAGGGCAGGCCCTTGGGGTTGAGCTTGAGGTTGAAGGGGGCACCGGCGGGAATGGCCTCCAGCCGGGCCTTCAGGTCCGCCACAAACGCGCCCTGGTAGCCCGCCGGAATCTCAAAAATCTGCAGACCGCCCACATGCGAGGGGGCCTCGGGAGTCTCCATCTGGAGAAAGGCAATATCCAGGGGACTCAATCTGCGTGCCATAAAAATTCCTCGTTCACATGCGGGAGATCAAGTATCTCACCGCGCAGCCCAAGCGCGCCAGCGCGGCCACAGCAGATTTAGAGTGAGCCCTCCCATTACCAGCGCCGCAGCGCCCAGCTTCCAGCCGGGCAAACCCTCCCCCAGCCACAGGGCCGCGCCGCCCATGCCAAACAAGGGCACCAGCAGCGCCATGGGCGTGACGGTGGCGGCAGGGTAACGCGCCAGCAGCCAGCCCCAGGCGGCATAACCAAACAGCGAGTTGCCCCAGGCCTGCCAGGCCACGGCGGCCCAGGTGAAGAGGTCGGCCTCGCGCAGGCCCGCCTGCACCGGCCCCCAGCCTTCCACCAGCACGGACAGAATAGCCAAGGGCGGCACCGCGAATAGGCTGGACCACACCACATAGGCCACCATGTTCACCCGCCCGGCCTGGCGGGACACCATGTTGCCGCCGGCCCAAGACAGGGCGGCCAGCAGGATCAGGCCCAGGCCCAGCAGCGTGGTGCTGCCGTCGGTGTGCAGCACGATGATGCCGATACCCGCCGTGGCCAGCGCCAGCGCCACCCACTGCACGCCTTGCAGGCGTTCGCCCGACACCCGCATGGACAGACCGATGGTGAAAAACACCTGGATCTGGATCACCAGCGAGGCCAGCCCCGGCGAAATGTGGCCGTTCATGGCCACAAACAGCAGACCAAACTGGCCCAGGCCAATCAGCAGCCCGTAGGCTGCCAGGTTGCGCCACGGCACTTGCGGGCGCGGCAGGAAAAAGATGGCCGGCAGCACGGCCACGGTGAAGCGCAGGGTGGCGAACAACAGCGGCGGCATGTGGCCCAGCGCCAGCTTGATGACGACGAAGTTGGTGCCCCAGACGGCCACCACGGCCAGAGCGAGTAGGAAGTGTTTGAGGGGAAGGGAGCTTTGCATGGACCTATTGTCGTCCGCCCGCCACCCGAGTCGTATGTCCGACTGCTTTGGCCCTGCTGAACAACCCGTAGGGCTACGACACCTTGTGGGCCAGCAGCGGCCTGGGTGCCTCGGGCTGGCGGTCCAGCTTGAAGGTGCTGACGGCCTGCGCCAGGCGCACCGCCTGGTCTTTCAGGGCTTCAGCCGCCGCCGCACTTTCTTCCACCAGCGCCGAGTTTTGCTGCGTCATCTGGTCCAGTGCGGCGATGGAGGTGTTGATCTGGCGGATGCCCGTGCTCTGGCTGGAGGCCGCCGCCGTGATCTCGCCAATGGTGTCGTTCACATTTTTCACCGAACCCACAATGTCCTTCATGGTGTTGCCGGCGTCGTCCACCAGCCGGGCGCCGCGCTCCACCCGTTCCACGCTGGCCCCAATCAGGCTCTTGATCTCGCGCGCCGCCTCGGCCGAACGTCCGGCCAGGGAGCGCACTTCGCTGGCCACCACGGCAAACCCGCGCCCCTGTTCGCCCGCCCGTGCGGCTTCCACCGCTGCGTTCAGGGCCAGGATATTGGTCTGGAACGCAATGCCGTCGATAACGCCGATGATGTCGGCGATCTTCTTGGAGCTGGTGTTGATCTCGTCCATGGTGCTCACCACCTCGGCCACCACCACGCCGCCGCGTGCCGCCACGGTGGCCGCCGTCGATGCCAGTTGGTTGGCCTGCCTGGCCGATTCGGCGCTGCGCATCACGCTGCTGGTCAGCTGCTCCATGGACTGGGCGGTTTCCTGCAGGCTGCTGGCGGTTTCTTCGGTGCGGTGGCTCAGGTCCTGGTTGCCCACGGCCACCTCGCCGCTGGCCATCTGGATGGAGTCTGCGGCCTCGCGTATGCCGCCCACCAGGCTGCGCAAGCGCTCCTGCATGGCGCGGATGGCTTCCAGCAGCCGCCCGGTCTCGTCGTGTATGCGCACTTCGATGTCGGACGACAAGTCGCCATGGGCAATGCGTTCGGCCACCACCACGGCGCGGCCAATGGGCTGGGTGACGCTGGTGGTGATGCTCCAGCCAATGGCGCCGCCCAGGGCCAGGGCAAACACCACCAGCAAGACCGCAGCCACCTGGGTTCGGCGCTCCAAGGTTGCCATGGCGGCATTGGCCTCTTCGGTGAGCTGGTGCTGCAGGGCCACCAGTTCCTCCACCTTCTGGCGCATCTTGGCCTCTTCCGGGCGGACGTTGTTGATCAGGGTCAGCACGGCCGCTTCGGTTTCCCGGTTGGAGCCTTGCTGGATGGATTCCCGGATGGCGGGCAGGGCCACCGCGGCGGCGGCCGTCACCTCCGCCAGCAAGGCCCGTTCGCGCTCGCTGGAGTGGGTTGCCGACAGCAGCGCGCTGAGCTTTTTCTCGGTGTTCAGGTACCGTTCTTCCGCAGCCTTGGCGGCGGCGACTTCGGCCTCGGCCTGCTTGCCGTCCAGGTCCGTCTCCAGGTTGGCAAACAGGGCGACCGAGCGGGTCTGGATCGCCAGGTTGTCGATGCTGCCCATCAAGGCGTTGGCCACCCCGGTCTTGACGTTGTTGACCTCGACAATGGTTTGCACCTGCCGCTTGAGTGTCTGCACGGAGTAGGCGCCCATGGCCGCCACGGCCACCAGCAGGAGCAGGATGCTGGCAAACCCGAAGGTCAGGCGCTTGGCCAGGGACATGGAGCGAAGGGTGTGAAAGAGCATGTGGGCCTGCTTTGCTGTGTGAAGGGGCGGATGGATCGCCCAGCCGCTGACACGCCAAGTGTCTGGATCCGCTTAATCTCCGTCAAGAGCGATTACCCCCGAAGCAGGCTTGAATGTCAGTGGCACGTCAGAAATACCTGTGCCAAGCGCCCCGGGGCCGTGCCGATTACCATCGTCTTCCTATGTCCCGAACTCTCCCGTATACCGCCCCATGCTCGAAATAAACGGCCTGTCCCGCACTTTCAAGGGCCGCCGGGTGCTGGGCGACCTTGCGCTGCGCCTGCACAGCGGCGAGTACGTGGCCATTGTGGGTGCGTCGGGCGTGGGCAAGTCCACGCTGCTCAACTTGGTGGCCGGGCTGGACCGCCCGGACCACGGAAGCCTGGTGCTGGACGGTGTGGACTACGCGCAACTGGACGAGGACGCCCTCACCCGGCTGCGCCGCGACCAACTGGGGTTTGTGTTCCAGGCCTTTCATGTGCTGCCCCACCTCACGGTGCTGCACAACGTGGCGCTGCCGCTGTGGCTGCAGGGCGTGAATGGCCCCGCCGCCGATGGCCCCGCGCAGCAACTGCTGGACGCCGTGGGCCTGGGCGAGCGCGCCGCCAGTTGGCCGCGTGAATTGTCCGGGGGCGAGATGCAGCGCGTGGCCATTGCGCGGGCGCTGGTGCACCGCCCGCGCCTGGTGCTGGCCGACGAGCCCACCGGCAACCTGGACCCGGCCAACGGCGCCAAGGTGCTGGCCCTCTTGGCCCAACGCATCCGGGAGGCCGGCGCCATGGGTATTTTGGTCACCCATTCGCTGGAGGCCGCCGCCACGGCCGACCGGGTGCTGCGCCTGAGCGCCAGCGGATTGGAAGACATCACCGGGCAACGGCCGTGAGGCTGCTTCCCGTGCTGGCCCCGGTGTTTCTGGGCGCGCTGGCCCGCCGACGCATGGCGACCCTGTTTTCGCTGCTGGCCATTGTGCTGGGTGTGGCGCTGGGCATGGCGGTGCAGGCGGTGCACGAAGCCGCCCTGAGCGAGTTCGGCCGGGGCCTGCGCACCCTGGCCGGTGCGGCCGATCTGCAGGTGCTGGGCGGGCGCGGCGGCTTTGATGAAAACCTGTACGCCCTGCTGGCAAGCCGTGCCGAGGTGCAAGAGGCCAGCCCGGTGCTGGAGCTGGAGGTGCAGCAGCTGGGCTCCAGCCATACGCTGCAACTGCTGGGGGTGGATGTGTTTGCGCTGGCCCGCGTGGCGCCGGCGCTCTTGCCCCGGCCGCTGTCGCCCCCTTCTTCTCCTTCTCCTTCGCCTTCGCCTTCGCCTTCGCCTTCTGCTCCCGCCCCTGCTCCCACAGACGCCAAACCTCCCGCGCGTTTTGCCACGCTGGCCGAAGACCAAGTGTTTCTCAGCACCGCGGCCCAGACCGCACTGCAGGTGCAGCCCGGTGCGCGCATCACGCTGCAGGCGGGCACCCAGAGCGTGGAGCTCACCGTGGCCGGGGACATTCCCGGTGCGCCGGACACGCAGCGCCTGGCCGTGATGGACATCGCCGCCGTGCAGACCGGCTTTGCCAAGCTGGGGCGCATCAGCCGCATCGATCTGCGCCTGGCCGAGGGGCTGGCACCGGCCGATGCCCAGGCCGCGCTGCAGCCGCTGCTGCCCGCCGGTGTGCTGGTGCAGGCGCCGCAGGCCGCGCAGGACCAGGCCGCCAACCTGTCCCGCGCCTACCGGGTCAACCTCACGCTGCTGGCGGCCATTGCGCTGCTCACGGGCGGCTTTCTGGTGTTTTCCGCGCAGGCGCTCTCGGTGGTGCGGCGGCGCACCGAGTTTGCGTTTTTACGGGCGCTGGGCCTGTCCCGGCGCAGCCTGTTTGCCTGGCTGCTGGCCGAAGGTGCGTTGGTGGGGCTGGCCGGTGGGGTGCTGGGGGTGATTGCGGGCCACGGCCTGGCCTGGGGCGCGCTGGCCCTGCTGGGGGGCGACCTGGGGGCGGGGTATTTCTCTGGTCTGGCGCCGCGCCTGCAGTTTCACCCAGGGATGACTGCCGCCTATGTGGGCCTGGGGTGGCTGGCTGGCGTGGCCGGTGCCTGGGTGCCCGCCCGCGAGGCCGCCACCGTGGCCCCCGCGCAGGCGCTCAAAGCCGGTGACGACGCGGCCCTGTTGGGTGGGAAGGGCCGCCCCTGGCTGGGTGTGGCCGTGCTGGGGATAGGGGCAGCGGCCTGTGCCATTCCGGCGGTACAGGGCTTGCCGGTGGGCGGCTATCTGGCCGTGGCCTGTCTGCTGGGCGGCGGCGTGCTGCTGCTGCCTCTGTGGGCGGCCACGCTGGCGCGCCTGTTGCCAGAGCGTGGCCCGGTGGCGTTGCGCCTGGCGGCAGCGCGCCTGCAGGCCGCGCCGGGCCATGCCGTGGTGGCGGCCGCCGGGGTGTTGACCAGCGTGGCGCTGGCGGCGGCCATGGCCATCATGGTGGCTTCGTTCCGCGATTCGGTGGACCAGTGGTTGAACCAGATTTTGCCGGCCGACCTGTACCTGCGCCCGGCGCAGGCCCGCAGCAGCGGCACGCTGGATACCGCCTTGCAAGCCCGCATTGCTGCGGTGCCGGGTGTGGCGCGCAGCGATTTCGCCCGCTTCGAGAGCCTGCGCCTGGTTCCCGGCCAAGCGCCCGTGGCCTTGCTGGCCCGGCGCATCTCCGCCAGCGGCGGCGGGCTTCCGCTGGTGGGGGCGGCGCGGCCCGTGGCGGGGCCCGCCATCTGGATCTCCGAGGCCATGCAAGACCTGTACGGCTGGAAGCCCGGCCAGCGCGTGGACATTCCGCTGGCAGGGCGGCCGGTGGCGGTGCAGGTGGCCGGTATCTGGCGTGACTACGCGCGCCAGACCGGCGCCATTGCCATGGACCTGGACGATTACCGCCGCCTGAGCGGGGATCTGTTGGCCAACGACGTGGCCATCCACCTGGCCCCCGGCGCCGTGGCCACCCAGGTGGCGGCGGCGCTGAAGGCGGTGGCCTCGCCCGGCGTGCTGGAAGTGGCCCACCCCGGCCAGATACGCGCCCTCAGCCTGAAGATTTTTGACCGCACCTTTGCCGTGACCTATGTGCTGGAGGCCGTGGCGGTGGCCATCGGCCTGGCGGGCGTGGCCGCCAGCTTTGCGGCGCTGGCCTCGGCGCGCAAACGCGAGTTCGGCATGCTGCGCCACCTGGGCCTGACGCGCCGCCAGATCGCCAGCATGCTGGCGATGGAAGGCGCACTGGCCGCCGCCGTGGGCGTGGTGGCTGGGCTGCTGGCAGGCGGGGCCATTGGCCTGGTGCTGATCGAGGTGGTCAACCGGCAAAGCTTCCACTGGAGCATGGACCTGCATGTGCCCTGGGGCTCGCTGGCCCTGTTCGCTGCGGCGCTGGTGGCGCTGGCCGCCCTGGCGGCGGTGCTCGCCGGGGCGCAGGCCATGCGCCAGGACGCCGTGCTGGCCGTGCGGGAGGACTGGTGATGGACCGCCGTGACTTTGTGCTGGCCCTGGGCGGCCTCACTGGGCTACCGTCGCAGGCGGGGCAGGTGGAGCAGGCATATCAGGCATCGCAGGCGGGGCAGGCAGGCCAAGTGGCCGGGGATTCCGCAACGGGTTCGGCCCCGGTCTTTGCGCCGGTGCTGCCTGGGCGCACGCTGGTGTTTCCCGCCGACCACGGCGCCCACCCCGATTTCCGCACCGAATGGTGGTATGCCACCGGCTGGCTGCGTTTGCCGGACGGCAGCCCGCTGGGCTTTCAGACCACGTTTTTCCGCGTGCGCACCGGCGTGGGGGAGGCCAGCGCCAGCGCCTTTGCCCCGCGCCAAATCGTGCTGGCCCACGCCGCCATTGCCGACCCGGCGCTGGGCCATTTGCGCCACGACCAGCGCTCGGCCCGCGTGGGCTTTGGCCGCGCGGGCTTTGACGCCGGGGACACCCAGGTCTGGCTAGGCGACTGGCGCCTGGAGCGGCGCGATGGTGCCTACCGGGCGCAGGTGCGCAGCAGCAGCTTTGCCTACGCCCTGAACCTGGTGCCCGCCGGGCCACCGATGCTTAATGGGCGCGCCGGCTTCAGCGCCAAGGCGCCCGACCCGCGCCACGCCAGCTACTACTACAGCCGCCCGCAACTGCGGGTGGATGGCAGCGTCACCTTGGCCGGGCGCAGCTTGGCGGTCACCGGCCGGGCCTGGCTGGACCACGAATGGTCCAGCGAACTCCTGCCCGCCAGTGCGCAGGGCTGGGACTGGATCGGCATCAACCTGGACGACGGCAGCGCGCTGATGGCCTTTCGCCTGCGCGGCCAGCAAGGAGGCGCGCTGTGGTCCGCCGCCACGCTGTCGCCTCCCAACGGCGCCGCCCAGCGCACCCAGACCTTCCCGCCCGAGGCTGTGGCCTTTGAGCCCCTGGCCCACTGGCAATCGCCGCGCACCGGCATCCGTTACCCCGTGCAGTGGCGCGTGCGCGTCGGCCCGCGCGTGTTCACGCTGCAGGTGCTGATGCCCGACCAGGAGCTCGATAGCCGCCTCTCCACCGGCGCCATTTACTGGGAAGGCGCGGTGCGGTTGCTGGAAGGCGGAAAAGAGGTCGGGCGCGGGTACCTGGAGATGACGGGGTACGGGGAGAAGATTCGGCTGGGGTGAGGGGGCGGGAGGCGCCGGGATGGAATATCAATCGGCGCTGACATCTAGTACTTTGGGTTGGATGGAGAGGTTCAAGCCCTTGTCCCATTCAGCTAGCATTACCGCCCCAACATCCCGGAATGACTCGTTGCTCTGCATGTAGAGCGTTGCTTCATTGATCGCGTACAGCACGCCTTGCGCAACTTCCCCCAGCAGCTCCCTTGCGCGTGCATCCGTGATGTTGCATTGGGTGCGCGCAAAAGCCATGAGCGTCTTGGCGCTTGGCCAGCGCTTCGTGCCGCCAAGGGTCAGGGCGAGGATGTCCGATGGGTTGTACGCGGTCGTGGTCACAAGGTCGTAGATGGGTGACAGCCGAACGGTGCTTTCCGTGTTGTCATACAGAACCCCAAAATTCTTCAAATGGGCATCTCCATTTTTCAGGGCGCACGACAAGGCCAGCGCCTGGAAAAAACTCTCAAGGGCAGGGCGCACCTGTTGTGGCGATACAAAGTCTTTGATGCGTTTTGTAATGCCCTCGTAAGAGCCATCGTATTTCTGACTTGCGGTTTTGCCATTGAGTACGCAAAAATCTTCAAAACCAAGGTAGTCATCATTTTTCAGGTCGAAACGTTCCACGACCAAAAACTTAGCGCCTTTGGACAGCTCAAAATTCGGAACCTCCAGCTTGGCGTGCATTGCGGCTCGCATACAGAAATATTCGTTTTCAGCCAGTCGGGGGTATTCGTCAGTCCATGCCTTGACGATATGCGTGGCTCCGCGGTGCGTTACGTGGGTCAACGCGTCACCGCCGCGCTTGATGTCGCGCACCATGACTTTAGGCATCGCTCCCGAGATGCCAGAATGAACCGCATAGCGGCTCAATAGGCTTTCAAACAGACCTTCTGCGCCATCGTGGGCCAGAAGGTCGGTCAGATTCTCGGTGGGAACATCCGCAATGCCTTCGCCCGGCATGGCGAAACGCAGCCTGCCAATTTGTGATTTGCCGACGATCTTGAGCAAGGCCAGCGCGTCAAAATTCGGGATCACCTTGCTGAATTCTTTGCGCAGGCGGTCGGCCAGCGCACCCTCTGGCAGATTCATGTCAAAGACAGGGTGCAGCGTCTTGTAATCCGATGTGTAGTGCTCACGCGCGACGGGCATGCTTAAGGACACAGCGGACTGGGGCGGGCATTGCTCGTCATACCCGAAGTGGTATTTGTTCGGGTCTGATTCCGGCTTGAACAAGCTGCCCGCAAGCTGCTGACCCACATAGACTTTAAGCATGGTGTTGCTCCCTCATAAGCTGCTGCAACGTGGGGCGTTTTGTCTTCTCTTGCGCGAGAAGTTCCAGCCCAAGCGCCGCGCAGAGGGACAGTATTTTTCTGATGCCAATCTCTGGCACGGTTCCGTTTTCGATGCCTGAGATCGTGGCGCGACTCATCCCCAATTGCGCCCCCAAGCTCCCTTGCGAGAGCTTCCTGCTCTTGCGGGCTTTGCAGATCAGTTGGCCTATTTCATTCAAGTCCATTGTGCATCCTGTACAGTGCAAATTATTTATAAAGTATATATTTGCATTGTATTTGATGCATATAGATAGTCAAGTGCAACTACCCTCAAGTAGTGCTGCGCGCTTTGCAGGCGACCACCTGATTCGGCCGGGGTGAGGTGGCGAGGCGCTGGGATGGGAGATGGCGCTTGGTGTTGGGCCTGCTTTTGCTACTGAATTGATAGCTTCTTGCGCAATGTCCATGCGGGCCAGAGGCCGATTTGGCTATCAATTTTCGCGCAAAGCAGCGCGTGCATCAAACGATGGTCATGGTTGTCAACCAGGCTATTGCCAACAACGAAACCATCCGGTTCCGGTCGGGACGCCGCCATAGGGATAGGAACAGGAAAAAGTTGTAAGGGACAGGCGCGAAATGCACAGCAACTGCAGCATAAGTTGCGCCTTGCACGGCCAAAACCAAAGCCAGAAAGCTGGCGGCCAAATTGATGGGGGTGCCAATGCACACCACCACGCCAGCGGCGCACCACAAATTGCACCCATGTGCTGTTTTTAGCGCGACTCAAGATGGGCTACCGTCATACGTCCAGTGGCGTCCCGTTCGAATGGGTTTGCGCAGCGGTTTTGCTGGCGAGCACCTTGTCAATGGTCCGTCCGTCCATGTCGACGATTTCCAGGCGCCAGTTTTCCCACTCCACGGTGTCCGCCACTTTGGGCAATTTGCCGGTGAGCAGCATGATCATGCCGCTCAGCGTGTGGTAGCGCCCCCGGTCTTCCTCGGGAACGGTATCCAGGGAGAGCCGGTCTTTCAGCTCGGGAACCGGAATGTGTCCGTCCAGCAACCAGCTACCGTCATCACGTTGCACGGCCCAGGATGTTTCGGGGTCACGCGGGTGAAATTCACCGGTGATGGCCTCAATCAAATCCTGCAAGGTCACGATGCCCTGGATTTCGCCGTATTCGTCGATGACAAACGCCATGTGCACATCGGATGAGCGAAAATTTTCCAATAACTCCATGCCGGTAATGGTCTCGGGCACATACAGCGCCGTCTGCATGGGTTGGTTGGCAAGTTCATGGTCTTTTTCCTTCAAGGCCCGAGACAACCATTGCCGTGCGTTCAACACCCCGATCAAATCCCCCATCCCGCCCCGGACGACGGGAAATCGGGCATGGTCAGACTGCTCGATGATGGCCAGGTTCTCTTCGAAAGAGAGCGCGACATCCAGGCACTTCACATCGGCACGCGGCACCATGAGCGAGCCGATTTGGCGGTCATCCAGAAGAAACACATTGCGCACCATGGTGTGTTCATGCGAGTCGATCACCCCGGCACTGGTGCCTTCGGCCAGCACGGCATGAATTTCCGCTTCGGTCACCGCGTTGTTGCCGTTGTCTTTCACCCCCAGCAGGCGCAACAAAGTATGCGTGGACAGGGACAGCAGGCGCACAAAAGGCTTGGTTGCAATGGCCAAAAAATTGATCGGGCGGGCTACCAGCCGCGCCAGGGTTTCTGGATGGCTCTGGCCCAGACGTTTGGGCACCAGCTCGCCCACCACGATAGAAAAGTAGGTGATCACCACCACCACCAGGCCTGTTGCGGCGTAGTTGGCATAGGCTACGTCGGCGCCCAGTGCCAGCAGCCAGAGGCTCAGTGGTTGTGCCAGGGCGGCTTCACCAACAATACCGTTGAGCACGCCAATGGAGGTGATCCCGATCTGGATCGTGGACAAGAAACGCGTGGGGTCTTCCCCCAGCTTGATGGCCGCCTGGGCGCCGCTATCGCCCTCATCCATCAATTTTTGCAGCCGGGTTTTGCGCGCTGTCACGAGTGCAATCTCGGACATGGCAAACAGGCCATTGATCAGGATAAGGACGAAAAGTAAGGCTATTTCCATAGAGAGGGGCGCAATTTCCCCGAAGGTGTGGGCAGGGGGAGATTGTAGAGAGTCGCTCCACCTCCCCATCGGCTTGCAGCGCGGGCCGAAAGGCCGCGAAGATCAGGAACACCCCCAGCAGGCCAGAGACGGGCAGCAGATGGACGAGGCTGACCAGCAGCATGGTGGGGGGGCTTGCAAGCCGTCGCTGCATTCGAGGTGCGGCGTGGGACCGTTCTTTGATGTGCCCGGATCTCTAGCGGTATTGGACCGCAAGCGTCTTGGTCATGCCATCCCTGACCTCGCCGAGCCGGGTCCAGAATTTCTCCGCCATGTCCGCATGCTGTGCCATGAACTGGTTGCTGAACACCAGAAAATAATCCTTGGACGCCATGGGAATCGGCAATTTGACGATTCTGGCGTAGGCATGGGCTTCGATCAGTGCGTCGGTGTCGATGTCCTGCCCTGCAAACGCCGCAATGCGGGCCAACTGCAGCTTCTTGAGGTTGCTGTCCGTGGACTTGACCTCTTCCACCGCCAGTCCCATTTTGCGGATATCGCCGGCGATGGAGTAGCCCAGATTGGCGCCGATGGCCATCGTGGCATTTTTGATGGTCTTGCCATCGTATTCAACCGGGCTGTTGTCCAGCTTGTAGAGGTAGTAGGCCACCGCGCCGATGCGCCGACTGCCGTCGGGTTTGCCGTTTTTCATGGGGTACTGCCCCAGTTCAAGCCGCTCCTGGGCGTAAGACAGGCTGAATAGCGCATCCACACTGCCGTTTTTCAGCATGATTTGCCCCCGCTTGGTGGGCTGGCGCTGAAATTTGACGGTGATCCCAAGTTCATGGGCCACCCGGTTGATCAGGTCCACATAGATACCGGGGGGATGGGGTTGCTCAGGGCCATTTCCCATGGCAAAGGGGGGGAGCTCTTCGTCGGCGTAGGCAATGTGAATTTCCTGCGCATGGGCGGAAAACAAAAGGGCGCTGGCGCCAAAGGCAAGCAGCAGCAAAATACAGTGCAATGACTTTTTGATCATGGGTAGCATCCCTCTTCCCTGTGTTTGATCCGCCGATATGCTCCAACCCCGCTCAGAATACACCTTTGCGCTCGGAACGGGTGGTCAAGCTTCTGGCGTGGGCGACGGTCACATTTTCTAAACCAAAGGTGGCGGTGTTGGCCGTACCGCTGATGCCCTCGTTGAACATGGCTTGCATCGAACTAATCGCCTTCGTGGCGGACTGGGCCTGGAGTGTTCCAGAAACGGTGAGATCGCTATCGAGGCTGGCGACATCGCAGGCGGCACTGCCGATGTATTCCTTGCTGTGGTAGCTGGCGCTAACTTTGTCCGACCCCAAGGGTGCGCTGAGCACCAGAGTAACACTGGTGGAGCGTGGAGTTTCGCCGGTGTAAGACGTTTGGGTGCAGGTATTGGTGTAGGTGCCCAGCTTCTCCATAAAAGGATTGCCGGTGGTGTCATTGGTGGTTCCAGCGATCCGCTTGCGCGAGGCCGGATGCACCAGCAATTCAGTCACCGGTTTCTAGAAGTCCGGGCCTCTCCCGGCGCCGGGGAGAAACAGCAGTTGGGTGGGGTGGGACATGGTGGGTGACCTACAGACTGGACCAGGGCAAGACATCCACCCCTTCACGTGTGAATCGCGTATTGCCACCGTACACCAGGCCCGGATAGATGGCAGAAAAGCTGCCGCGTTCAGTGGCGTATTTCTGCCATTTTTTCAAATTGCCGAAAGCGTCGGATGCCACGCTGATGCCGGACTTGATCTCCACGGCGGCAATTTCATCGCCACGCTCCAGAATCAGGTCGACCTCGGTGCCGATGTTGTCCCGCCAGAAGTACAGCGGATCACGCACGCCCGTGTTGCAGCGGTTTTTACGGAATTCATTCACCACCATGGTCTCGAACAGCGCTCCACGCAAGGGGTGGTTTTGCATCTGTGCTTCATTCTGAATGCCCAGAAGTGCCGCAGCCAGCCCCGAGTCAGCCATGTACAGCTTGGGGCTCTTGGTCAGGCGTTTGCCAAAGTTGGCGAAATGGGGATGCACAAAATGCACCAGATAACAGGTCTCCAAAATGGACAGCCAGTGCTTGGCCGTCTTGTCGGACACGCCGACATCGCTGGCCAGCGACTGCATGTTGAGCAGTTGGCCTGTGCGCGCCGCGGTCAGCTTCAAAAAACGCTGGAAAGCACCCAGGTCTTGTATGGCCGCCAGTTGGCGCGCATCACGTTCGGCATAGGTCACGAGGTAGGCATGCAGCCATTCAAAAGGTTCCAGGGAACGGGCGTAAATGGCAGGGAAAAAGCCTTTCACCAGATGGCTGGCATAGTTGGCATCCAGCAGGTCGGCGCCCCGCAGTTCGGCAATGGACAAGGGCAGCAACTCCACCAGTGCGGTGCGCCCGGCCAGGCTTTGGGTCACCCCCGACAACAAGGATAGATTGTGCGAACCTGTCAGCACAAACAAACCCATGTGCCCCGAGGCATCCACGACACCTTGCATTTCGGAAAACAACTCGGGCGCGTTTTGCGCCTCGTCGATGACCGCGCCCGCAGGGAATTGGCGCAAAAAATCAGCAGGTTCGGCGCGGGCGAATTCGCGCTGGGCTGGGGACTCCAGCGAAACATAGGGCTTATGGGGAAGCAACTCGCGCACCAGCGTGGTCTTGCCGGACTGACGTGGCCCGGTCACCGTGACGATGGGAAAACCGTCAAGCAGTCGCAGAATACGGGGCGCAGCGTGGCGTGGGATCATTCTTTACAGTTTCGGAGTCTGGGTCCGGAATTGTAAAGAATTCTGGCGCGTCCGAACCTTCAGCCCACGCTGATGGGCCGCGCCCAAGGGCGTCATGCCATCAAACCAATTTCCACCGGACATGGGTGCTCCTTTGATGAGGGGGACGGATACACCCCCGATTTTGCGAGAACAGAAGTAAGCCCGAGTTGTCGATACGCACGGCGCCGCTCAGCGCAAGCGCATATCCGTTTCCAGCGTCTCCGGCGCACCCAGCGAGATGTGCTTGAAATCGGGGTGCAGGGGGTTGATTAGAAAATTGAGTTCTGCAGGAATCACCGCGCTGGGGACGGCCAGCACACAGCTGCGTGACTGTCGCAGCCACTCAGCCCCCAGGGTCTGCAAGGCTTCGCGGCCAGCGTGGGTGCGCCAGTCCCTTGGCAAGACAGTGGTGTCCAAGGTCTCCAGGCTGACGTTCTCGGGCAGATGGGCCGGTATCAACACATAGTGGGCACGCAAAGGTTCGTCTTGCACCAGCATCTCCAGCAGCGCCAAAGATCGGCTTTCAGCGGTATAGACCACCGACTGGCCCACCCGATTCCACCGACCGCCATACAGCCTGGCCCCTTCGCCAGAAAATGCCTGATCCGCAAAACGGCGCGTGGTGATGCGCCACACCGGGCGCGTTACGGCCACCATCAGGCAAATACGCCGTGTTCAATACGGCCCAAGGTGCCCACCACGGCCATGGAGCCTAACTCGGTATCCAAAAGTGACAGCGGGCTGCTGCCGCCCAAAGCCGCATTGGGGCTTTTAAGCCAGGCCAGGGCGGTTTGCTCGTCCTCAAACACCTCGACCGCGCGCTCAATCACTTGCGCCAGGCGCACCATTTTTCCCGACTCATCGGAGCTCAAAACGCCTTCTTTTTTGCGCCGTGCAAGCGTGCGTTCGGGAATGTCCAGCGCACGTGCCAACTCAGATTGGCCAATGCCCATCACCCGCACAGCAGCATCAACCGCACCGGCTGAAATGCCCAGGCGCACCAGTGCAATCCATTCCAGAACAGAGCGCGGCAGGGCGTGCAGCACAGGTTCGCCGCCCAACACCGATGCGGCGGACAAGCCTGTCACGGTTTCGCTGACATATGCTGCTGTATTCATAAAGATGCCCTTTTACGCCAATTGGCATAAAGTATAGGCAAAACTGGCTTGTTGGATGCGGAAAGGTCGATTCATGAGCCCTACCCCAGCACCCCCCGCATTTCCTCATTCCACGCAATCTCCCCCTCCTCGTACAAAATCCCTTTTTTCAGGATCATGTGGTGGATGCGGGCTTGGCCGCGTCGGCGCGCAGGTCCAGGTTTATTGTGAGCCTGGCCCCTCTCCTCGGCTGCTGGAAGGCGGCAAAGAGGTGGGGCGCGGCTACCTTGAGATGACGGGCTACGGGGAGAAGATTCGGCTGGGCTGAGGGGGGGGCTACAGTCCGGCCCAGGGCATGACGTCCACGCCGGGGCGCTAGGCCCCGGCGCATCCTTATTGCTTGGTCATAAAAACGCTAGAGAAATAAGCGCCCAATTGGTCGGACTCGCCTTTGGGGTTGATCAGAGCGTAAAGTTTGGAGCCCTGGAACAGGTAGCCCACGTTGGCAACCGTTCCCATGGCCGGGAGGGTGATGCTTCCTTTGGAGAGGGTCAAGCTTTCCAAGCGAAAGGCGGCCGTGCTGGCGGTGCCGGTGATGGTGTTGCCTCCCCCAATGGCTTTTATGATGTCGATCACTTTGGTGCCGGAAAGGGCGGTGAGGGTTCCCGACACGGTGATGTCAGTGTCCAGGCTGGCAGCATCGCAGGTGTCGCTGCCGATGTACTCCTGGTCGTGGTAGTTGGCGGCGACTTTGCTGGAGCCGGTGGGCGCGCTGAGCACCAGGGTCACGTTGGTTGAGCTCGGTGTTCCGCCGGGATAAGACGTTTTTGTGCAGCCACTGGCGTAGGTGCCCACCTTGGATACAAAAGGATTGCCGGTGGTGTCATTGGCGTCCCCAGCGGCGTCCCCGCCGCCGCCGCAGCCCAGAAGTGCGGCGGATGTGGCCAGCATCAGGCCGAGTGATTTGAAAGCAATGGTCGTTGTCATGAAAAATTATTCTTGGAAAACCGTGCATCGGTCGTGCAATCGGCCTTCCTCCCTACGTGGTGAAAAATGGCAGTGGCTTCGCGTGCCACTGCGAGTAAATGGTGTATGGATGTGGCTATGTTTTTGACCTCGGTGCCACGCGTGCCCCGAACTCCGGCATGGATCCTCCCGTCTTGTGTGATTTTTTAATGGGGGCTACTGTAACCGAACGGGGTGCTCTGCGAATTGCGGTGGCGGCGCAGACGGCGCGCACAAGCCATATGCACAAATCATATGCACAAATGGAATGTTTTATTTTTTAGAAAATACAGCTTAAATATGCCTATTTCTGCATAGCTTATAGCGTAGCAAGCTATGAAATATGTAGCGTTTTACAGGTCTTTAATCCGCTTTGAAGTGCGCTTAACGCACAACACAAGCAAGCACCCTAGCCCAGCATTCCCAGCATTTCCCCATTCCACGCAATCTCCCCCTCCTCGTACAAAATCCCTTTTTTCAGGATCATGTGGTGGATGCGGGCTTCGCGGGACAGGGGTTTGCCGTGCAGGAAGTCGTGCTGCTCGATCTCCCGGTAGTGGGCCAGCCGCTCGCGGTGCAGGGCGATGCGGCGCAGCAGTTCGCCGCGCAGGTCGAGCTCGCCCAGGGCGGCGTCGGCGCGCAGTTTCACCATGAATTCGTCGCGCAGGTCCATGGGCGGGGAGGGTTCGCTGGCCCAGCGGGCCAGCTCGGCGCGGCCGGCGTCCAGCACGCGGTATTCGCGCTTGCGGGTCTTGCCGGCGTCGGGCGCGCTGCTGGACTCGATCCAACCCGCCGCTTCCATGCGCGCCAGTTCGCGGTAAATCTGCTGGTGCGTGGCGTGCCAAAAGTAACCGATGGACTTGTCAAAGCGGCGCGCCAGGTCGTAGCCGGAGGACGATTTTTCGATCAGTGAGGTGAGGACGGCGTGGGACAGCGACATGCGGGAAGTCTAAGCGCAGCGTTCAAACTATGCAACCAGTTGCATAAATTCCCAACTCCTCCTAAACTATTGCAACTGGTTGCATAGTTGCGCCGTTTTTCCTCCCGGAACTTAACCCCAAGGACACACCCATGACCACCTACCCCCACATGCTGGCCCCGCTCGACCTGGGCTTTACCACCCTCAAAAACCGCGTGCTCATGGGCTCCATGCACGTGGGGCTGGAAGAGGCCAAAGACGGTTTTGCGCGCATGGCCGCGTTTTACGCCGAGCGCGCAGCGGGCGGTGTGGGCCTGATCGTGACCGGCGGCATTGCCCCCAACGACCGCGGCCGCCCCATGCCCGGCGGCGCCCGCATGACCACGCAAGAAGAGGCCGACAAACACAAAGTGGTGACGCAGGCCGTGCACGACGCGGGCGGCAAGATCGCCATGCAGATCCTGCACTTTGGCCGCTACGCCTACCACCCCGAGCTGGTGGCGCCCAGCGCCCTGAAGGCGCCCATCAACCCCTTTCGCCCCCACGCGCTCACCCACGAGGAGGTAGAGCAGACCATTGAGGACTACGCCCACGCGGCGGCTCTGGCCCAAAGCGCGGGGTACGACGGTGTGGAGATCATGGGTTCCGAGGGCTACCTCATCAACGAATTCATCGCCGCGCAAACCAACCACCGCGACGACGCCTGGGGCGGTAGTTACGAAAACCGCATCCGTTTTCCGCTGGAAATCGTGCGCCGCACGCGGGAGCGGGTGGGGGCCAACTTCATCATCATCTTCCGCCTGTCCATGCTGGACCTGGTGGAAGGCGGCTCCACACTCGACGAGGTGGTGCAACTGGCCCAGGCGCTGGAGCTTGCTGGCGTCACCATCCTGAACACCGGCATCGGTTGGCACGAGGCGCGCATTCCCACCATCGCCACCAAGGTGCCACGCGCCGCCTTCGCCTGGGTAACGCAGCAGCTCAAGGGCAAGGTGGGTATTCCGCTGGTCGCCACCAACCGCATCAACACCCCCGAGGTGGCCGAACAGGTGCTGGCCGACGGCCTGTGCGACATGGTGTCCATGGCGCGCCCCTTTCTGGCGGACCCGCTGTTCATCCAAAAAGCCGCGCAGGGCAAGGCCGACGAGATCAACACCTGCATCGGCTGCAACCAGGCCTGCCTGGACCACACCTTTGGCGGCAAGATCACCTCCTGCCTGGTGAACCCGCGCGCCTGCCACGAGACCCTGCTCAACGTGGTGCCCGCCACGACCCGGGGCCGCGTGGCGGTGGTGGGTGCGGGCCCGGCCGGCCTGGCCTTTGCCACCACGGCCGCCCAGCGCGGTTTTGAGGTCACGCTGTTCGACGCGGCCAGCGAGATTGGCGGCCAGTTCAACATCGCCAAACAGGTGCCGGGCAAGGAAGAGTTTTATGAAACCCTGCGCTTCTTCGGCCGCCAGATTGCCATCCATGGCGTGAAGCTGGAACTGAACCGCCGCGTCACTGCCCAGGAATTGGCCGCCGGCAACTTTGCGCATGTGGTGCTGGCCACGGGCGTGACGCCGCGCCTGCCCGAGATCGAAGGCATCACCCACCCCAAGGTGGTGGGCTACCTGGACGTGCTGCGCGACAAGTGCGCGGTGGGCAACACCGTGGCGCTGATCGGCGCGGGCGGCATCGGGTTTGACGTGGCCGAATTCCTGCTGCACCACGGCACCAGCCCCAGCCCCAGCCAGGACCCGGCCAAGTTCTTCGCCGAATGGGGCGTGGACACCGCCTATGCCGCGCGCGGCGGCCTGCAGGCCCCGGTGATCGAACCCAGCCCACGCAAGGTCTACCTGCTGCAACGCAAGGTCAGCAAAGTGGGCGACGGCCTGGGCAAGACCACGGGCTGGATCCACCGCACTTCGCTCAAAAACCGCCAGGTCGAAATGATCGCCGGTGTCACCTACCGCAAGGTGGACGACGCGGGCCTGCACATCACCGTGGGTGATAAGGAAATGACCATCCCCGCCGACACCGTGGTGGTCTGCGCCGGGCAAGACCCGCAGCGCGAATTGCAGGCCGAACTGCTGGCCGCTGGCTGCAATGTGCACCTGATTGGCGGCGCCGACAAGGCCGCCGAGCTGGACGCCAAACGCGCTATCAAGCAGGGCACCGAACTGGCGGTGGCGCTGGAAATCTCGGGCGACAAAGCCCCCGCCAAAGACGCTGCCACCCCCAGCCACGGCCTGCAGCCCGCCGTGGCGGCATCGGTCAAACAGTGGCACCGCATGGTGGCCCAGGGCGATCTGAGCGAGCTGGGCAGCATCCTGCATCCCAAGGCCGTGTTCCGCTCGCCTATGGCGCACACACCCTACGCCAGCGCGCAGGCGGTGCAGCTGATTTTGGGCACGGTGGCCAAGGTGTTTGAAGACTTCACCTACCACCGCGAACTGGCCAGTGCCGACGGCCTGAGCGTGGTGCTGGAATTCTCCGCCCATGTGGACGGCAAGGCGCTCAAGGGCATCGACATGGTCCAGTTCGATACCGAGGGCAAAATTGTCGAGTTCGAGGTGATGGTGCGCCCCCTGAGCGGCCTGCAAGCCCTGGGCGACGAAATGGGCAAACGCCTAGCCCCCTACCTGTCGGCCTACAAGGCCGCCAAAGCCCAATAATTGCAGCTGCTTTCACATTCAAGGACTACCCCATGAGCTATGAAACCCTCTCCGTCACCCTGGAAAACCACATCGCCACCGTGCGCCTGAACCGCCCCGACAAGGCCAACGCCATGAACGCCACCATGTGGCAGGAAATCCGCAAGGCCTTCCAGTGGGTGGATGCCACCCCCGAGGCCCGGGTGGCCGTGCTGCAAGGCGAAGGCAAGCTGTTCACCGCAGGCATCGACCTGCAAATGATGATGGGCCTGGGCCCGCAAATCCAGAACGACTGCGATGGCCGCACCCGCGAAGCCCTGCGCCGCGTCATCCTGGACATGCAAGACACCCTGACCAGCCTGGAGCGCTGCCGCAAACCGGTGCTGGCCGCCATCCACGGCGCCTGCGTGGGCGGCGGCATCGACCTGATCACCTGCGCCGACATGCGCTATTGCTCAGCCGACGCCTACTTCACCATCAAGGAAATCGACATCGGCATGACCGCCGACGTGGGCACCCTGCAGCGCCTGCCCAAGCTGGTGGGCGAAGGCATGGCCCGCGAACTGGCCTATACCGGCCGCCACTTCACCGCCGCCGAAGCGCGCGAAATGCGCCTGGTGAACCGCGTGTTCGAATCACGCGAGGCGCTGTACGCCGGTGTGCACGAGATCGCCGCCACCATCGCCGCCAAGTCGCCCCTGTCGGTGCGCGGCTGCAAGGAAATGATCACCTACGCCCGCGACCACACGGTGGCCGACAGCCTGAACTACATCGCCACCTGGAACGCCGCCATGCTGATGAGCAACGACCTGCAAGAAGCCATGATGGCGAACATGAGCAAGCGGGCGGCGGTGTTCAAGGACTGAGCGTTTGTTGAAATAAAACATCCCATCGGATACATTAAGCCAATTAAAGTATCTTTTAGGAGTTGTATGGCAAGCACATTGCCCATGCCTTTGCCGGTGGAACGGGCCATCCTGAAGCTGGGGCGCGACATTTCACTGGCCCGCCGACGGCGCCAGTTGACGCAGGCGTCTTTGGCCGAACGCATCGGCGCGTCCCTGGCCACCGTGCGGCGCCTGGAAAAAGGCGACCCGCGCATCCCCCTGCATTTCGTGGCGCGTACCTTGCAGGTCTTTGGCGAGTTGGACCGCTTGGGCCAACTGCTGGATACGGGGGACGATGTGATTGGCCTGACGCTGATGGACGAGCAACTGCCCAAGCGCGTGCGAACCCGTAAATCGGCGCCGGACGCGGGGGCGCTATGAATGCAAATGCCATCAAACAGCAGGCGATTGGCGTTAAGCCCAGCGGTAGGTTTGTCTGCCAAGGAACTGGATGATTTCGCTCCAGCCTTTGAGCATGCGGAGTGGGATGCTGCAAAGGTATTCCTGCGCTAACGTAGCGGCGGTGTTCAAGGATTGAAGCCGCTGGGCGCCGGGCATTGGAGTTGCCTGGACTTTGAGTTGCTATGGATTTGAGAGCTGCTTGCGCACGTTCTATGCGGGCTACAGCTGAATTTTGTCCTAATCATCCTTTGATGATTCAAGGGATATTTTGAGAAAAAGAGCACCGCATTGCAGCGGGGGTGGCCATTCAAGTGTGTGGTCCATTGGGCTATAGTTCGATCCAGTTGAAATGTAGAGATGGTGAGTCTGATGCTGCCCAAATTCCACCAATATAGGCGCATAGCTCGAAATGCAATAACTTAAAAAAGCTTCGGGAGATCAAAATGGATTGGGTAATGGACAACGTGAGTTGGGTATTTTCAGGCATCGGCATAGCCGTTTTCTCTGCGCTTGGCTACATCGTAAGGCGCTTCTTTAAAAATGAATCGTCTGGTCAAAAGCAACTCGCAGACCACGGTTCTGTTTCCATTCAAGCCGGACGAGATGTGCAAATTGGCAAGGGAAACAAACAAGGTTTGCAGTGAATCCGCTTGGTCAATCCCAAAAGGCGACGGACGGTGCCATCGCCGTGCAAGCGGCGCGTGACGTTAATATTAGTGTCGGCCCTTCTGTGTCTGAAGTTCGAATGCTGGTCGACACGTTCGTTCAGAACCACCTCCCGGCACTTCAGCAGGCTGCAAAGGAAGAGGCTCAAAAGAACGTTGAAAAATTTCTAACGGAGTTCGTCAGTCAACTTGGGGCCACATGTCGCGTTACTGCAAGAGAGTTTGCAAAGCCGGATGCTCAAAACACGTTCAACGAAGCGCTTCGCGGATGCGCCCTGAAAGGCAATGAATCAGACGTTGCGTTGGTTTCGCGTGTCCTAATTGAACGGCTTGCAGCAGCGGACAAGCCGCTTTTGAAGCTTGTTTGCGAGGCCGCTGTCCGTGTTCTGCCATCTCTCACGAAGGCACAAATCTCATACCTAGCCTTCATTCAATATACGAAGTCGGTCATACACAGCGGACTAACCTCGACCAGCTCCTTAGAAGTGATATTCCAAAGAATCCTCCCGCATGTTGAGCCTGGTTTTCGGATGTCACCTGCAAATCGCCAGTACTTGGCAAGCTCAGGAGTTCTCACAATTAACCCAGTGGCCGACGCAAACTTATTTCCAAGTCAACTTCGCCAGAGGTACACATTCCTGCCTGCAACTGATGATCAACTACGTGCGGAAGGCGCCACAGCGATACTTAAAATTATGGAAGAATTCGCAGCGGTCCAAGCGCCAACAGCGTTTCTTACGAGCACCGGCCAGCTTGTGGGAATGCAACATCTCGCTGGAGTTCTTGGTGCGATCAACATGGATATCTGGATCAACTGAAGCATGTCAACGGCCTAACGTCATTCGTCAGCCGAACAAATTGGTCAGTGGGACGCTTTCCGCTCGTCGTTTCAGCAGTGCCTTCGAGTACCCCATACCACGGCCAGAACCATCCTAAAACCGTCTTTTAATTTGCAGCAACTGCAGCCCGCACCAGACCCCCTTTGCAAATTCCCGCCATCAAGCAGATAGGCACTTGCTTGGACTGATCGTCCACCCCCAACTTGGAGCAAAAAATGCCAATGTACGAATACGCCTGCAGCAACTGCGGCCACCAATTTGAAGCGCTGGTGCGTTCCGACACCATTCCCCAATGCCCAAGTTGCCAGTCCACGGCGCTTGAAAAATTGCTGTCCGTTTTTGCCACCCCCGGCGCATCGGCTGCAGCCGCACCCGCCATGCCGAGCCCCTGCGGATCGTGTGGCCACCCGGACGGCCCGGGCGCATGTGGCATGCGTTGATTCCCACTTGAACCGCCTTGGGACTAAAGGCAGGAGCGTAGCCATGAATCCAATTTGGACGCATGCAGAATCCAATCTGGACGCACTTCTGAGATTGGCGATCCCCTTAGACCGCTTGTAGCGATGCTGACAGCCCCCGCTCCACCAGCCCCGCAAACAGCGCCGCGCCCAGCTGCAGCACTTCGTCGTTGAAGTCGTACAGCGGGTTGTGCAGGCAGGCTTCACCGGCTCCGTCGCCTCGGGCCTGGCCCAGGCGCAAATAAGCGCCGGGCTTGGCTTGCAGCATGAAAGAAAAATCTTCCGCACCCATGCTGGGCTCCAGGTGCCGGTCCACCTGGTCTTCACCCACCAGCGCGGCGGCCACGTCCCCCGCAAACCGGGCCTCGGGCGCGGTGTTGATGGTGGCGGGGTACATGCGCTCAAACGTCACCGTGGCTGTGGCGCCAAAGCCCTGCGCCACCGCCACGCACAACTCTTGCAAGCGGCGTTCCACCAGGTCTTGCACGGCGGGCTTGAAAGTGCGCACCGTGCCCACCAGGGTGGCGCTGCCGGGCACCACGCTCATGGCGCTCAGGTCGCCGGCCTGCATGGCGCACAGGCTGACCACAGCGCTGTCTACCGGTTTGACGTTGCGCGACACAATGCTTTGCACGGCGGTAATGATGTGGGCCGCCACCAGCACCGGGTCCACCGTTTGGTAGGGGTGCGCGCCGTGGCCGCCGCGCCCGGTGATCTCGATGCGCACCCGGTCCGCTGCCGCCATCATGGGGCCGGGGTTGATACCCACCGTGCCTGCGCGCATGGCGGGCCAGTTGTGCATGGCGTAGACCGACTGCACCGGAAAACGCTCAAATAAACCGTCTTGCACCATAGCCCGCGCACCGGCATAGCCCTCTTCGCCCGGCTGAAAAATCAGCACCGCTGTGCCGCAAAAATTGCGTGTCTCCGCCAGGTAACGCGCCGCGCCCACCAGCATGGCGGTGTGCCCGTCGTGGCCGCAGCCGTGCATCAAACCTGCTTTGGTGGACTTCCAGCCAAAGTCGTTGTGCTCGGCCATGGGTAGCGCGTCCATGTCGGCGCGCAGGCCCAGCATGGCGGGGCTGGAATCGTTGGGTTTTTCCCGGCCATGGATCAGCGCCACCACGCCGGTCTTGCCGATGCCGGTGTGGATGGCATCCACCCCACACACCTTGAGCGACTCCACCACGCGCCGCGCGGTGTACACCTCTTCAAAGCCCAGCTCGGGGTGTGCGTGCAGGTCGCGGCGCAAGGCCGTGAGTTCGGGGTGAAGGGCGGCGATGTGCGCAAAGGCGCGGCCGTGGGCCAGAAGGGGTTTGCTGTGCATGGGGTCACTTTACCGCGTGGCGGGTGGCGCATCCGTATTGCGGCGTTTGTCGGCTTTCACGAATGGCTGCCAGGGAGTAAAGCCGAGTAGCATTCAACCAGCAAAGCGCAACGGCATCGCTATTCATTGCCGATCTTGATTTGGAGTAAACCGTGCCCGCTGCCTACATCATTGTTGATATGCAAATCGCCAACATGGAACAGTACAAACAGTACATGGCGGATGCTCCCGCAACGGTTAAAGCTGCAGGGGGTGAGTATGTGATTCGGGGCGGTCGCTCTGAATCGCTGGAAGGCGAATGGAAACCCGGCCGTGTGGCGATGCTGAAATTCCCAAGCTATGAGGCCGCGAAGGCCTGGTATGACGGCGAGACCTACCGCGCAGCACGGAGCAAACGCCTCGGGACCACTGAATTTTTCAACATGATTTTGGTTGAGGGTGTCTCTGCGCCCGTTTGATGCACCAGTTTCTGGCTATAGCGATCTAACGACTTTCCCCGAGGTTGCCCTTCAACAATGGAGCGCAACGGACTACGGTTGTGCAGCGATTGCTGCCGTTGGTGGGTGTCCGCTTCCCATTCATCCAGTTGACAGGATTGGTTTGTAAGCCGTTCTCAATTGCGCGTGATGCGCCCATTTTTGCCATCGTAGGGAACTCTTATGAAGAAGCCAAGAACATAGGATCGGTATTACAACTGCGTCCAAGACTCGTCTCTAGCTAAGCCTACATGAGCGGCAGCGTTGACAAGGTACGGTTTGGAGAGGCTGTTTAGGTGGCTGGGGCGTCAACTCATCAGACCAGCCATTTTTACCAACTTTTGATAGTGTTGAATAAATGGGCGGTACTCAATTTCCGGGTTGTAAGGGTTGGGGCGCTCATTGACCATATTATTTACAAGGTACTTTGGGTATCTCAAACTATCCTGGTTCATTCTCTTTGAAATTTCGTCAATGGTTTCAAAAACTGCTTTGTGATAGACATACAGAATGTTTGTCAATTCAACGAAGCTAGCTTCATCAAAATGACCGTATCCGTTTTGCCTTTCGACCCGGTGAAACGACTTTGCAGAAGTTCCAGAGATACCTCCAATAGGCTTGCACAGCTCTTTGAACTGATCCAACGACAATAACTTCTCACCTAGTTTTTCCAATGTCTCTGGATGGCTGTGCCGCAATACAGATAAGAAGAAGAGCCACAGCACGCTGATTTGCGAGTTTGCAGGAATCCCGGATGACGCTGCGGAAGCAATCATCCAAACTTGCTTTTGAGACCGCAAGGGCAAGTTAAAGGCACTAGTGATTAGTTCAAAACTTCTTGCGAGCAGGACCTCTTTTTTGTATGCCGGTTCGTCCAGTCCGTAATTTATGTTTCTGCCAGTAAAAAGGGGAAGGTCACGCATAAGTACCTGCGCGAAGCTGTAAAAATCAGGTTGTGGAAGCGTGAACTCAAAATCAAAAAATCGCTTCAAATAGCCAAAACCATCAAAGTTTCCGCCATAAACCGCTTGAACAGATTTCGAGAGTTGATCCATATTGGTGGACACTACAAATACAACTCCATTCACAGCGAAAAGGTGCTTGATCCCTTCAAGAAGTTTTATCGCGTAGTCAGGCCTGCAGCGGTCAAGCTCATCTACAAAAATGTAAAGCGGTCCCTCTATGGCGCTTTCAGCCTGCAGAGTCTTCACGAGCAATTCGAGCGCGTCTTTGAAGTCTTGAGTTGCCGCCGAGCGCGCTTGGTGGGCCTCAAGAGTTTTTTCAAAGAATGTCTCCAGTCCTTTTTCCAAGTCTTCTACAGCTCCCTCTGTGGCTTTCTCCAAGTCAAAGTCATCGACATCAGGCGTATTGCCGCTTTCAATGGCATCCACTATTTCATCTACGGCCATGCCAGTTAACTTCTTAAGCACGCCCTTCGCTATTGCGCCTGCAGCAGGCAACGCAGCTTTTCTGAACCCACTCATCAGGCTTTTCGTCTGTTGATTGAGCACCTCGGCTACCTTCACTGTTGTCGCAATGCGCTCGCGAAGTGGCTTCATGCCAATTGAGAGTTCTGCCATGAATGAAACTAGAACCTCATTGGAAAAGTCATTTTTCCATGCATCAAAAATTATTACGCCGCCATTCCTGGCTTCGATATCGCTGGCCCATTTGTTTACAAAAAAAGTCTTCCCGGTTCCCCAAGCTGCGTCCAATGCAACGGTCAACGGCTCATCCGTCTTTGACACGCGCATCTCGATATATTGAGACAAAAAGTCGGCATAAATCTTCCTGTTAAATGCATCCCCCTCCCACTTGCTTGGGTCAATATGTTGCTCGGTTGCCTGCTGGTTCATGCTGTAAATTCTCCGGTCTTTTGTACAGTTAACTATCAACGAATGTACAAGAGATGCGATGGGGGAAACCGAGTCTGGCCCGGTGGCGGGTGCAGCAATCGAGTCCGGGTGCTCCAGGCTGCGGAAATAACGCCACATTGCCGATTTTCCAGTGCGTAGCCGATTGACAGGTCTGGAGTAATCAGATCAAAAGTTGTGTGGCAGCAAGGGGTCTGCAGCAGTCTTTAATTTGCAGCAACTGCAGTCCGCATCAGACCCCTTGGCGATTCCCAACCACCCACCCGAGGGTGCTTGCTTGGACCGATAATCCGCCCCCAACTTGGAGTTAAAAAATGCCAATGTACGAATACGCCTGCAGCAACTGCGGTCACCAATTTGAAGCACTGGTGCGCTCTGACACTATTCCCCAATGCCCAAGTTGCCAGTCCACGGCGCTTGAAAAATTGCTATCCGTTTTTGCCACCCCCGGCGCATCGACTGCAGCCGCACCCGCCATGCCGAGTCCCTGCGGATCGTGCGGTCACCCGGACGGACCGGGCGCGTGTGGCATGCGTTGATGCCCCCTTTTACAACCGGTTGTTCCAGAGCACTGCATTGCTTGTGAAGTGCTATGTTATTCATAGCTATATGCGCAATGAATACGGGGGCTAGAGGCCTATTTCATTCCCATCCAGCCCTTGAGTGAAGTAAATCAAGCCGCCAGTGTGCCGCGCTTTGCCGAGGCCGCCTTTTTGACCGGTGCCGCCGGTTTAGACGCTTTGACGGCCGCCCTTTTGCGTGGGGCCGCCTTCACTGGCGCCAGCGCCAGCCTAGCCCGCGCCGCCAGCGCCAACTCCCGCACCCGGGCAATGTCTTCATCACTAAATGGCCCGTTCACACCTGAGATGGCGGCCAGTTGCATGCCGTGTTTGAGGCCGAGCTGGTAGATTTCGCGCACCTTTTCCCACTCGATGCCTCGGCCCACGGTGAAGTTCTCGAAGCGCCCTTCCAGCGCCAGCACAATGGTCTCGGCCAGGCAGGCATAGACCACGTTTTTGGGCAGACCGATGTTCTTCATCCGCACCTCGCCGGGCAGCAAAATTTCGCCCGACTCGATCACCAGCACATCCGGGCGTTTGGCCACTTCTTCGGGGGGCAGGTCCAGCGGGCGCGCCACGTCGGTGATGACGCAGCCGGGTTTCACCTTCATGATGTCGAGCACCTTCTTGCCCGCGCCCGAGGTGGCGGTCACCACCATGTCCATGGCGGCAATGTCCTTGTCGGCCTGGGCCGAGAGGAAGAGCTTGGCGTCGGGGGTTTCCTGCAGGATGGATTCCTTCAGCGAGAGCAGCTTGGCCGTTTCGGGCGACACCAGGTACACCTCTTGGGCCGCTTTGGCCAGCAGCCGGGCGCAGACCGAGCCGATGGCCCCGGTGGCACCCACCACCATGGCCTTGAACTGCACGCGGCCCTTGCCTTTGGGGGCGGGCAGCAGGCGCATGCGCAAGAGCGCGTCGTGTGCCGCCCACAGCGCGCCCGAGGCGCTGTAGCTGTTTCCGGTGGTGATGGGCAGCGGCGCG
>Ga0156180_1037_pt1 | contig 96519 bp, 81 predicted proteins | sample RifCSPlowO2_12_FD_107833 | JGI IMG/M metagenome (GOLD analysis project Ga0156180, IMG submission 107833) | Burkholderiales bacterium RIFCSPLOWO2_12_FULL_61_40
AACTTCTTGAACCGCCCGGTGCGGACCCGCATGCCGGGTGGTGTGGCAGGGGCGCAGTCAGTGATGGCTGTCCCCTATGCCGATTGGTAGCTGCTTGCGCATATTCTGCGGGGGCTGGAGGCCTATTCGTTCCGTTTTTACGATGGGCCACGCTAAATTGCAATAGTCCGCCAGCCGCTTGTCCTCCGTCACCACATCGTGCCCGATCAACAAGTACTTCCAAGGCTTGGCCCCTGTGGTGTGGGCATGGCTTGAGGCATTTTTGCACCACAAAGCGCCTGCTTCGGCCTTGGATTTGCATCATCCGCACCCAGTTCGTTAGGTGCCTTGGTCTCGCGCATCAGCAGATGGTGGGTGGTTTCCGCCACGAAGTCGGGCTGCTCCACGCCCAGCTTGTAAAACAACTGGAACTGCACTTTGGTGGGTTTGAACCACTTGCAGTAACTGGCGTTATTTGTTTTGAACTCAATATTCACTCCCTTGTTGATCGGCAGACAGTTGAGCTTGGTGGCCTCTTGAGTTTTTAGTTAAGACAGCATCCGATGGTAAATGCTTGCCTTATCTGGCGCTGCCTAAATCGTCTTGCGACACTGCCGCCAAACGGCGGGGTGTTGGTATTGCAAGTCGTTAAATGGGCGAATGGCCTGCCCTCTGTCGCTCAAACACCAATCCAGGAGACCGTGATCATCGGCACTTTTCAATTCTGTCATCAAGGCAGGTGCAGCTATTGCGCCGTTCAACAAAGCCCGCTCAACAATATCGGCAAGATGACGCAGGGTCTTGAGATAGCCAGCCGATAGGGCTTCGCGTCGATCCAGCTTGAGTACGTCAACCGTGGCGGCGCCTTTGGCCGACCAATCATTCAACTGCAAATCAAAACGCGCACTGATATTGCCCGTGACAGGATCAAAGTCAAGATGTTTCCAGGGGTCTTCACGCGTGGGGTCGATCAGCAGCGCCTGCTTGCCAGACATCGGAAATTTGTTGCCCTTGAACCGCCCGCACTCGGTGCAGCACAGAAGGAGGTTCGGCCATTCATACATGCGCTTGGGATAGACGGCTTTGGGGCGGAAATGCTCAATGTCGGCGCCGTGCGAGTCCAGGCAGTACATACAGCGCTGCCGTGGCCCCATCATGGTTTGTAGCGTGGTGACCACGGCTTTGAGTGGTTTGGTTTGCCTGGCGCTTTTCCAGTCGCGCTCAATGTTCAGATCACCACTTTTGTGTTTGCCATTGGCTGCCAATTGCCGTTTGCTCAAGTAGCTCTGAGCCACCTTGGGCAAGGCGGCACGCTTGATGCGCCGCATGGCTCACAGTTCCTCGTCAGTAACCGCGAACAGCTGGAGCTGTTTGGCCTTGGCCTGCTCATCCTTGCTGAGCTTGGCACCTGCACGCTCTTTGGCCATCAACTTGGAATATTCCGCACGCCCTTGCACAGCACGGGGAGAGCGTGTGTTTTGCAAACCAAACGCAGCCGTCAGCAAAATGGTGTCGGGTCTGGAGGTAATGACTGTGTTGTACTCTTGCTGCGTCAGCGCTCTAGGCTTTTCATCACCGCCTGGCTCAGGCAAGACAAATAAGCCGTTTTCATCCGCAGCTTGGCAAATGATGGGGCTGTGGGTCGTGACGAGGAACTGAATATTTGGGAAATGCTGCTTCAACCAGAAGCCAATTTCACGTTGCCATTCGGGGTGCAAGTGGGCATCAATTTCGTCAATCATGACCACACCGCCTTTGACGATCTTGAGCTTGCCGTCGGCATCTTTTTTTGCAAGACCCTCAATGCCATAAGCACTGATGAGGTGGCGGAGGATGTCAGCCATCAGAGCTAAAGCCGCCCGATAGCCATCGCTCATGTCGCTCCAGGCCAGTTGCAGGCCATGGCGATCCTTGAGCCACAAACCATCCGAATCCACACGGTCTACCGTGATCTGGTTGGGCATCAAGTCGTCACGCAGAATTTCAAGCAACAAGTCAAGGTGCGCGCTTTCAGTGGTCTTGCCTTCCAGTTTCTTGTGGCTCAGATTGCGTAACCACTGGTCTACCTCAAACAGCGAAGCGGCTTCCTGAAACATGGTGACGAATCGCTCTGTTGTGGCCCCGACCATTAAGCGCGTTGCCTCTGGAGAAGCGCCAAAAACACGCCGAAAGGGACCGTATCCACATGAGAACCAGCCGTGCGCATCGGTAGACCAAAGACCGCGTCGGGCTGTTTTCTGGGAATCAATGACTTCGGTAGTGGTTTCTTTACCTACATTCCTCAAAACAATCGTCGCCGGAAAATTCTTGTACGCGGTCTTTCCACCACCAGAAAAATCGTCAGCCCCTTTCTGGGGCGCAATCGTCAATTCAATTCGTCCTTCTTGCTCTGCGGCACCCTCACGAATCCAGCGATGGAAACTTGGCTGTAAGGCGCGAGCTGTATCTTTACCGGTCAGTGCTACAGCAATAGCTTTTAGCAAACTACTTTTTCCAGAGCCGTTGTCGCCGGTGAAAACTGTCCATCCCGCATAGCTTCCATCATGCCTGGCAAGGTCGAAGCTCAAGTCTTCAAAACCTCGAATATTTTTAAGCTCTATTTTGTTGACATACATAAAAACATCCGATCAAAGTAAATAAAAAGGGAAGTGGCGTTTTGATCATCACAACTTCATTTCTAGGGCAGATAGCTCCAGCCCATAAATATCTTGTGGCGATTGTCCCGCAATCCCCTGCAAGTTCGCATACATCCTTACCGTCGCGCCGATCACGGGCTCAATCTGCTTCTAGCGCTGCTTGACCTTTTAATTAGGGCGAATTTGCCCTAATTAAAAGCAGGGGTGCAGTCAGCAGTGAGTTTTGCAGGGGCGTGGCGGTGAGCAACACTTTAAAAGCATGGGCCAGCGCGTCTTTCAGGGCTTTGCCAATGACGTTGCTGGGTTTGCAGACGTTGCGCAGGCGATGGGCTTCGTCCATCACCACCAAGTCCCAGGGCACGCGGCGCAGGTCGTCGGCCTTTGTCTTTGCAAATTGGTAAGAGCAGATGAGCACGCGGCTGGCCTGCTCAAAGGGTTGCTTGTTGCCGCCTTTGACAAGCTCTTTGTAGCTTTTGGCCTCCAGGATCAGCGCTTGCAGGTTGAATTTGTCCTGCAATTCTTGGTGCCATTGCTTGCGCAAGTTCGCGGGGGTGATGATGAGAATGCGCCGCTTGCGCTCAGCCCAGCGTTGGGCGATGACCAAACCAGCTTCGATGGTCTTGCCCAAACCCACCTCGTCGGCCAGGATGACGCCCTTGGACAAGGGGCTTTGGAAGGCGAATAGGGCCGCTTCGACTTGGTGCGGATTCAGGTCCACCTGGGCATCGACAAAGGTGGATGCCAGCATGTCGGCGGAATCTGCACCCATACGCCGTGACAAAAGCCACGCTAGGTACTGGGACTGGTAAGTGGTGGAGGTTTGCGGCACGGGTTATTCTTTCCTCGGGGATTATGGCCTTAGCCACCGCTTCAAAATGGTCTGCCAGCGCCCGGCGCGCGGACATAAAGCATTCCTGGGCTTGTAAGAAACAGCCCAAGCGTGCGACCAAGCTGCAGCCTTGCATTACGTAGGGAGACAAGTCACCCACCATGCCCCTCCAGCCCACCCCCACGCCATCCGCATCCCCATTCGCATCCCTGCCCACCGCCTTCCTCGCCCTGGCCTTGAGCGTGGCCATGCCCCTGGCCGCGTGGGGGCAGGGCTGCCAGGCCAGATCGGGGGACGCGCCGCCTGCGGTGGTGGAGCTGTACACCTCCGAGGGCTGCAGTTCCTGCCCGCCGGCCGACCAGTGGCTGAGCACGCTCAAGGGTAAAGAAGGCGTGTTGGCGCTGTCGTTTCACGTCAACTACTGGAACCACCTGGGCTGGAAGGACCCCTTTGCCACCGAGGCCACCACGCAGCGGCAGCACCAGATCAAGCAGGCGCTGGGCGCCGCCTATGTCTACACGCCGCAAGTGCTGCTCAATGGCAAAGACCACCGCCTGTGGCGGCTGGGCGGCACGCTGGGGCTGGCGCCTTTGCCAGCAGGCTCGGCGCCCGGCGTGCAGTTGCAGCGCGTGGGCAACCAGGTGACGGCCCGTGTGGCGCCGGCGCCCGCGCCCGCGCATGCGTCCCTGGCCGCCTACTGGGCGGTGTTGCAGGATGGCTTGGCCAGCAAGGTGACGCGTGGTGAGAACGCGGGGGAGACCCTGCGCCACGACCATGTGGTGAGCTACTACCAGCCCGTCCCCAGTTGGCCGGGCAAAGCGGGGCAGGTGCTGCAGTTCACGGTGCCGACATTGCCCGTAGCGCAAACGGGCGCAGCCCAACGCATATTGCTGGTGGTGACCGACGGCACGCTGACCCAACCGCTGCAGGCCCTGGCGCTGTCGTGTAGTTAAAGACTTGCTCTTAAAAGCATAGCTGCTTGCGCAATGAATACGGGGGATGGAGGCCTATTTGACTGGAAATATTGGTGAATTTCGATGCAGATCCAAGTGGAGGCGCCGGGAGAAAGACCCGAAGCCGACCCAGCCAAGTGCCGATGGGTGTCTGCAAAGCTGTCATTTGGCGCACTTCGGCAACTGCCCCTGCGTGACACCAAGGTCCAATCTAAATGCAAAATAACTCAATAATTTGCTTCTACAGAGCATAATATCGATATATTTTTATTCCATAGGTGAGTGTAATGCTGGTCGAGTTCCGCATCAAGAACTTCCGCAGCCTGCGCGACGAGCAGGTGCTCAGCCTGGTTGCTTCCACCGACAAGACCTTGCTGGACACCCATGCCCTGGATACCGGGCTGAAGGCTGCTCCGCATTTGCTCAAGAGCGCGGTGGTCTACGGCGCCAACGCCAGCGGTAAGTCCAACCTCATCAAGGCCCTGCAGTACATGCGTGGCGTGGTGCTGGATTCGGCCGCTCTGCAGCCGGGCCAGACCTTTGACCGACTCCACCCCTTCAAGCTGGACGCCACTTCGGGCAGCCAGCCAACGGAGTTCGAGGTCACCTTCATCCTCGCCGGCGTGCGCTACCAGTATGGTTTTGCCATGAATGCGCAACGCATCGTCAGTGAACAACTTCTGGTCTACAAGGCGTTCAAGCCGCAACGCTGGTTCGAGCGCCACTTCGATGCCGAAAGCGGCAAGGATGTGTATGAATTCGGTAGCAGCCTGAAGGGTGCCAAGAACCTATGGGAGGGTGCGACCCGATCCAATGCCTTGTTTCTGTCAGTGGCTGTGCAACTCAACAGCGGGGCATTGCGCCCGGTGTTTGACTGGTTTGCCAACCGACTTGTGATCTTCAACGAGCAGTCGCCGCTGTCTCGGCAGTTTTCGGTGCAAATGCTCAAGCAAGAGGCACAGCGGAAAGCCATTTGCGAGTTCCTGCGTGCCGCTGACATTAGCATTGCCGACATTGAGGTGGCCACCAAGCAGGCCATGGTGCACACCTTCAATTTTGACCTCGCCAGCGGCAAACGCGAGGAGACAGCCAGTGAGCAGGCTGTGGACGAAGTGAAGTTTCACCACATCACCGAACACGGCAAGGCCGTTTTCGACCTGATGGACGAATCCAGCGGTACCCAAAACCTGTTATTCCTCACGGGGCCCATCCTGGACATCCTCAACAAGGGGCAGACGCTGCTGGTGGATGAACTGGATACCAGCCTTCACACGCTGTTGGTGCAGGCTCTGGTGCGCTTGTTCCACCGGTCTGAAGTCAACACCGGCGGCGCGCAGCTGATCTTTACCACGCACGACACTTCGCTGCTCGATGCTTACGGCCTGTTCCGACGCGATCAGGTCTGGTTTGTCGAAAAGCGCCCGGATCAAAGCTCAGCCCTGTATCCGTTGCTCGACTTCAGCCCGCGCAAGAATGAAGCGCTAGAGCGCGGTTACCTGCAAGGGCGCTATGGTGCTCTGCCCCTCTTGCACAACCAGGCCCTGGGAGTGAAGCACTGATGGGGCGCGACAACCAAGCCAAAGACCGACAGTTGCGCCGCAAGGAGACCAAGGAGGCACGGCGTGCCAGTTACCCCCGCATCCTGATCGTCACCGAAGGCAGCAAAACCGAACCCTTGTATCTGGAAGAGATCCGCGCTGCGTATCAGTTGCATTCCGCCAATGTTGAAGTGCAGTCGGGTCAGCTGGGTACCGCACCCATCCAGGTGATGCGTTATGCCCAGCAACTGTTTGAAAAAGGTGAACTGCACAAAGGCATCCGCCCCAAGAGCTTTGACCAGGTCTACGCCGTATTTGACCGCGACGACCACGACAGCTATTTCAACGCACTGAGCTTGGCGCAATCGCTGGATGGCAAGCTGCGCAACGACGACAGGCAGGCGGTCAGCTTCAAGGCCATCGCCTCTATCCCCAGCTTCGAGCTGTGGCTGTTGCTGCACTACGAGGATATTCAAGCGCCAATTCACCGCGATGAGGTGATGGATCGATTGAAGCAGCACATCGCCGGCTACGACAAAGGCGTGGGCGGCGCGTTTGCGACCACCCGCGACCGGCTGGAATCGGCGACTGGGCGGGCGCTGGCACTGGCGGCGAAGTTCAATGCCTATTCCACCCCCGAACCCTTCACCGCCCTGCACGAATTGGTCACGCTGCTGATCACGCTACGCGCCTGAAGGTGGTCGATCCAATGCGGTGGTGGAGCTGTACACCCCCGAGGGCTGCAGTTCCTGCCTGCCGGTTGAATCGATTGGCGAGTGATATCAAATGATCGGCCAGGTGTTCAGCGGGAGCCGACCATCGTCTATAGTCGCCTCGACCCCGATTTTCATCCTGTCCGCAGCCACCATCTTGAGCACTATTTTGGAATTCCCACATGGAAATTAAAGTCAACTTTCTCGACAAGCTTCGCCTTGAAGCCAAGTTTGATGATTTCACGGTGGTGGCCGACCAGCCTATCCGCTACAAGGGCGATGGTTCGGCGCCAGGGCCGTTCGATTACTTTCTGGCTTCATCGGCTTTGTGCGCGGCTTACTTTGTGAAGCTGTACTGCGACACGCGCAATATTCCTACCGAGAATATTCGCCTGTCGCAGAACAATATTGTTGATCCGGAAAACCGTTATCAGCAGATTTTCAAAATTCAGGTGGAGCTACCAGCGGATATCTCCGCCAAAGACCGCCAGGGTATCTTGCGTTCCATCGAGCGTTGCACGGTCAAAAAAGTGGTGCAAGCCGGGCCCGAGTTTGTGATTGAAGAGGTAGAGAACCTGGATGCCGATGCCCAGGCCTTGCTGACCTTGAAACCCGATTCAGAGGCGAGCACCTATATTGTCGGCAAGGATCTGCCGCTGGAGCAAACCATTGCCAATATGGCGGGGGTGTTGGCGGGCTTGGGGATCAAGATTGAAATCGCTTCGTGGCGCAATCTGGTCCCCCATGTGTGGTCGCTGCATATCCGTGACGCGCACTCGCCGATGTGTTTTACCAATGGCAAGGGTTCGACCAAGGAAAGCGCCTTGGCCTCAAGCTTGGGCGAATATATCGAGCGCCTCAATAACAACCATTTCTACGCCGGGTCGTTCTGGGGTGAAGACATCGCCAATGCGGCGTTTGTGCACTACCCCAACGAGCGCTGGTTCAAGCCGGGCCGCAAAGATGCGTTGCCGGCCGGAATTCTGGATGCGTACTGCCTGCAAATTTACAACCCCGATGGCGAGTTGCGCGGCTCGCACCTGATCGACACCAACTCGGGCAATGTGCAGCGCGGTATCTGTTCGCTGCCCTATGTGCGCCAATCCGACGGCGCGGTGGTGTATTTTCCGTCCAACCTGGTCGAAAACCTGTTTGTGAGCAATGGCATGAGTGCCGGCAATACGCTGGCCGAGGCGCAGGTGCAATGCCTGTCGGAAATTTTCGAACGGGCGGTTAAACGCGAAATTCTGGAAGGTGAAATGGCACTGCCGGATGTGCCGCACGACGTGCTGGCGAAATACCCCGGCATTCTGGCCGGCATCAAAGGCTTGGAAGAGCAGGGCTTTCCGGTGCTGGTGAAGGATGCGTCGCTGGGCGGGGTGTACCCGGTGATGTGCGTGACCTTGATGAACCCGCGCACGGGCGGCGTGTTTGCCTCGTTTGGCGCACACCCCAGCCTGGCGGTGGCGCTGGAACGCAGTCTGACGGAGTTGCTGCAGGGCCGCAGTTTTGAAGGCCTGAACGATTTGCCTCGGCCCACCTTTGCAAGCGAAGCCGTGACGGAGCCCAACAATTTTGTGGAGCACTTCATCGATTCCAGCGGCATTGTGTCGTGGCGCTTTTTCAGTGCCAAAGCGGATTACGACTTTGTGGAGTGGGATTTTTCTGGCCAGGGCGAGAATTCCAACGCGCAGGAAGCCGCGACCTTGTTCGGCATTCTCCAAGCCATGGGCAAAGAAGCGTACATGGCGGTGGTTGACCAGCTAGGCGCCACGGCCTGCCGCATCCTGGTGCCGGGGTATTCGGAGGTGTATCCGGTCGATGATTTGATCTGGGACAACACCAACAAGGCACTGCTGTTCCGCGCCGATATTCTGAACTTGCACAGCCTGGACGATGCGAGCCTGGAAGCCCTGCTGGAGCGTCTGGAGAACAACGAGCTGGACGACTACTCCGACATCGCCACCTTGATCGGCATCGAATTTGACGAGAACACGGCCTGGGGCCAGCTGACCGTTCTGGAGTTGAAGCTGCTGATTCATCTCGCCTTGCAGCAATTCGAGGCGGCGCAAGAGCTGGTGGGCGCCTTCCTGCAGTACAACGACAACACGGTGGAGCGCGGCTTGTTTTACCAGGCCTTGCATGTGGTGCTGGAGGTGCAGCTGGACGATGATTTGGAACTGGACGACTACGTGGTCAATTTCCGCCGGATGTTCGGCAACCCGCGGATGGACGCGGTGCTGGGCTCAGTGGACGGCAGCGTGCGCTTTTTCGGCCTGGCGCCAACGAGCATGAAACTGGAGGGACTTGAGCGGCACCAGCGCCTGATCGACAGTTACACCAAATTGCACACGGCACGGGCCAAGGTGGCGGCTACGCCCGGCTAGGCCGCCGCCGTCCTGCCGCGATGGATAAGTTTTGCTCCTAAAAGAATAGCTGCTTGCGCAATATCGGCGGGGGCTGGAGGCCTATTTTGTTTTGTACTCACTTGACGCTCCCTTGTTGATCGGATGCACCCTGTCCGTGAATCCGTTGAGCTTGTCCGGATTGCGTACCGCAAACAGGCGTTGAATCCGCCCGGCATCCACCTCGATGGTAAAGGCCGTGGCCAGTCGCCCATCCTCGAAAGCCAGCACGCCTTGTGAGCCGTTGAAGCGTTGCGGCAGCATCCGGATTGCCACGTTCTGCTGCCGATAGCCCTCAAAAACCGCAACCAGAAAGCGTGCCACCGCCTCGGCCCCGCGCAGGACTGCGGGCAAGGCCGCCGCCTTGCCGCCGCCGTCGGAGTAGGCCTCCACCCCGTCGGCCAGCAGCGCAACCAGCTGTTCCAGATTGCCCTGGCGCACCGCGCCGATGAATCCCTCCAGCAAGCGGCGATGCTCCTCGGGCGTGGTGCGGAAGCGGGGGCGGTTGTCGCGCACGCGCTGGCGGGCCCGCGTCGCCAACTGACGGCAGTTGGCGCTGGTTTTGCCGATCACCGGCGCAATTTCGTCAAAACTCAGGTCGAACACATCGTGCAGCAGGAAGGCCGCGCGCTCGACCGGCGACAGTGTTTCCAGGGCCAGCAGCAGGGCGACCGACACGCTGTCGTCCAATTCCGCCTGTACGCTCGGGTCATCGCCAGCCTCCTCGGGGAAAGGTTCCGGCAGCCAGGTGCCGACGTAGACTTCGCGTTGTCGGCGGGCCGATTGCAGCTGGTTCAGCGCGATGCGGCTGCACACGGTGATCAGCCAGGCGCGCGGACTGTCCAGGCTGCCCGCCTCCACCCCGCGCCATTTCAGGTAAGTCTCCTGCACCACATCGCGTGCTTCGGCCAGCGTGCCCAGCATGCGGTAGGCGATGCCCTCCAGCGTGCGGCGGTTCTGTTCGAAGATCGCGGTATTTTCGTTCTGCATGCTGATCTACTCGCTCGGATTCGACATCAGGACCGCAAAGCGCCAGCCCTTTTCCGTCAAACGGAAGACATGGGTATATTTCTGCCGGGCAGAGAATACCCCGCCCGCAGCATCCTGTTTCGCCATGACCACTTCCTGCCGGCCGGTCTCCACGGCCAGGCTGCCGCTGCGCTCGACGCGCAAGGGCTGCTTGCGGAACGCGGCGAACACGGCGCTGCGAAACAGCGCTTCCTCCGCCGCCAGAAAGCCGGCCTGTCCGCAGATGGCATCGCGATTCGGAATCAGGAGCTGGATGTCGTCCGCGCACAGCTCGGCGTAGGCGCGCGCATCGCCGCTGACGATGGCTGCGGCCTGGCCGTCGCGCAGGGCGCCAATCTGCCGCTTGTCATCGGCGCTGAACTCGCCGTGCCAGAGTGGGGCCTGCGCCTTGCCAAACAGACGATCCACCTGCTGCCGGGCGTCGGCCAAAGCCTGTTCCTTGGCTTCGCCACCCAGCGCCGTTCCCGCCACGGCGACGAGCGCCACCGGACCGATGCCGATGAAGGCCAGGATCGCCTTCAGGTAGGCCGTCTGAAAATCGTCGGCGCACTCCGGCGAAGCGAGGCCGCCGCGCGCGGCGATCAGCGTGGCTCCCCGGCCGTCCAGCAAGCCCCGATAATTTCCCGCGCGCACTTCAAAGGTGGCATCGGCGCGGACGACGTGATCGAAATACGCCTTGAGCGTCGAGGGCAGGGTCAGGTTGTAGAGCGGGCTGCCGATCAGCACATGGTCGGCGCCCTTGAGCTCATCGATCAAGTCGTCGGAAAGTGCGCAATCCGGCGACTGCCCGCGCCCCTGCTGGAAGGCCTCGAACATCGCGTTGGAAAGGTGGGGCACCGGATCGCTTGCCAAACAGCGCCGGACGACGCGCCCATCCGGGTGGTCCTCCAGCCATCGCGCCGCGAAATAGTCCGCCAGCACGCGGGTATGCGAGCCGTCGGTCCGGATGCTGGTATCGATTCTGAGCAATGTCTTCATGGGTAACCTCATGTGGTTGATAGTGCCCATAAGACAATTGGGGTCTGAAAAATGTGACAGGCGGTGAATTTAATTCGAGCCTGTCAGTGCCTCACAGCTGGCTGAGCAGATACAGCCCACTGCCACCAAACACAGCGCCCAGGCCGGAAATGGCCCAAGTAGCCGCGCCAGGCACAGAGCGACGGATGCCCTTGCCGACCACCATGCCACCGAAGTGCAGTGCCGCAGTGCTCAGCAGAAATCCCACGGCATAAGCGGTAAAACCCGTGGCAGGCGCTTCGGCCCCGTGCGCCAAGCCGTGCAAAGAAGCTGCCAAGGCCACCATGCCAAGACCCAAAGGAGTAGGCATCTTCCGGCGGGAAAACACCAGCAAGGCCCCGAACAGCACGACGCTCAGGGAAATCAGGTGTTCAAGAAAAAGCAGGTTCACGCCCGCAGCGCCCAGCACGGCGCTGGCGACCAGGGACAGCAGGAACGTGGCCGGCCCCCACCAGGCCTTGTGTGCTGGCAGGGCCGACACCGACCACACGCCCACGGCCACCATGGCCAGCAGGTGGTCCACACCGAAGGGGTGTACCAGGCCCTGGAAGACACCGGAGGTGTCGTGCCCCGTGTGGGCTTGCGCCGCACCCGCAGCCAGCGCCAAGGCCCCTGTGCCAATCCAGCGAAGTGATTTGGGAGATGGAAATTTCATGCTTGCTCCTAGTTTTGTTAAATAGACCACGGTGTGCGTGCAAGCTCCAAACGCAAAATCCATGCCCACGCCAGTGCCTGGACCAGCACCAGTGAAGAAGGGTCTGGCTGGGGCATTGCCGAGAAGCCCAGGCTGCCATAACTGGTTAGCACACTGGTTAGGTGCTAACCGTTTCGGGTTTGGAGTTTTCTCCACGGCACCTCCGTTTTTTCATGCATTTCCATTGATGAATGGGCCGTTTGCGCAGCCCGGTTGCATGCTGGCACGCAGTTTGCAGTTGTCTCCCCCATCAGGCCCGGACGAGGCTTGTTTATAGAAGGAGACGACATGGGCGATGTGAGTGAAATTTTTGACATGGGCCGCAAGACTTTGCAGGCGGTGGAACGGCGTTTGGATTTGTCGAGGCGCGAATACCTGCAGTTTTGCGCCACCCTGGCGGTCACCATGGGCTTGCCCAAAGGTGCCGATGCGGCGGTTGCCAAGGCGATAGAAACCGCCCAACGGCCTTCGGTCATCTGGCTGCATTTTCAGGAATGCACCGGGTGTTCTGAATCGCTCTTGCGTGCCGAGCACCCGACGCTGGAAAAACTGATTCTGGATGTCATTTCCCTGGACTACCACGAGACCTTGATGGCGGCGGCAGGCCACCAGGCCGAGGCGGCCCGCAAAGACGCGATGAAAGCCCACAAAGGAAAATACATCCTGGTGGTGGAGGGTGCCATTCCGGTCAAGGACAACGGCAACTACTGCAAAATTGGCGGCCACAAGGCCATCGATCTGGTCAAGGAATGCGCAGCCGACGCGGCGGCCGTGATCGCCATTGGCTCCTGCGCCTCCTGGGGCGGCATGCCCTCCACCGGTCCCAATCCCACAGGGGCGTCCAGCGTGGGCGAAGTCCTGGGCAAACCGGTGGTGACCATCCCCGGCTGCCCGCCCAACCCCTACAACTTTCTGGCCACCGTGGTCCACTTTCTGACCTTTGGCAAGCTTCCCGATGTAGACAAGCAGGGCCGCCCCAAGTTTGCCTACTCGCGCCTGATCCACGAAAACTGCGAGCGCCGGGCGCACTTCGATGCCGGCCGCTTTGCCATGGAGTTTGGCGATGCCGGCCACCGCCAGGGCTACTGCCTTTACAAGCTGGGCTGCAAAGGCCCGGAAACCTACGCCAATTGCTCCACGTTGGGTTTTGGCGATGCGGGCGAGAATAACTGGCCCGTGGGCTGCGGCCACCCCTGCATCGGTTGCAGTGAACAGGGGGTGGGCTTTACCAAACCGATCCACCAGGTGGCCAAGATGCTGAACATTGCGCCCCCGCTGCAATACGCACGCATTGTGGAAGAGCAAGGCCAGGGCGCTTCGTTCGCATCGGCCGCTGCACTCGCAGCGCTGGCCGGAGCGGCCGCCGGGGCTGCGGTGATGCTGACCCGCAACCTCGGTTTGTCGCATGCGGCAGAGGAAGCCGAGCGCGCCAAAGCCGACAGCAAAACCGATGGCCAGGCCAAGGGGTAGCCATGGACAGCCGCCGCCATTTTCTCAAGGGGGTCCTCGCCAGTGGTGCCGCCGCAGCCACCGCTGTGGTTGCGCCCCCCGCCTGTGCCAGGGAACCCCATGCCCGACCGCCCGAGGCGCTGGGATTGCTGTACGACGCGACCTTGTGCATCGGTTGCAAGGCCTGTGTTGCCGCTTGCAAAGAGGCCAATGACAATCCACCCGAATTTTCCACACCGGATCAATTGTGGGATACGCCGCTCGATACCTCGGGGCATACCTTCAACCTGATCAAGATGTACCGAAACGGCACCATGGAGACCAAGGACGCCGAAGTCAACGGCTACGCCTTCATGAAAACGTCGTGTATGCACTGCGCAGACCCGTCCTGCGTTTCTGCCTGCCCGGTGTCGGCCATGACCAAAGACCCCGTCACCGGTGTCGTGCGCTACAACCCCGACAAATGCATCGGCTGCCGTTACTGTGTTGCCGCCTGTCCTTTCGGCATTCCCAAGTACCAGTACGACTCGCCCACGGGGCGCATCGGCAAGTGCGAACTGTGCCGCCACCGCTTCCAAGACGGGCACTACTCCGCCTGTGCCGAAGTTTGTCCGACGGGGGCCACCCTGTTCGGAAAAACTTCCGACTTGCTCGTGGAGGCCAAGCGCCGCCTGGCCTTGAAGCCGGGCGAGACTGCCACCTTCCCGCGCGGAAAACTGGGGGGGAAAGACCAGAGTTATGAAGCGCCCGCAGGCAAGTACCTGCAGCACGTTTATGGTGAAAAGGAGTACGGCGGCACCCAGGTGCTCAAACTCTCCAGCGTGAGTTTTGAGAAAGTGGGTATGCCGAATCTGCCCGAGGACTCTGCGGCCGTCATGTCCGAAACCATACAGCACACGCTCTATGCCAACCTGGCGATGCCCCTGGCGGTGCTGGGGGCGCTGACGTATGTGGCCAAGCGCAATGTCAAGTCCGACGGTGCGCCGTCCGACACCCAGGAGGAAGACCATGGCCAATAACTCCCATGCAGCACCCGCACCCGTAGGCGGCAGTCTGGTCAATGCGGCGACCCTGAGCTGTGGCGTCCTCATCGCCCTGATGCTGGCGGTGCTGGTGGTGCGCTTCCTGTTTGGGCTGGGGAGCGTCACCGCGCTCAACGATGGCTACCCCTGGGGCATCTGGGTGGTGGTGGATGTGATGATCGGCTCGGCCTTTGCCTGCGGCGGCTTTTCCGTGGCCATGCTGGTCTACATCTTCAACAAGGGGCAATACCACCCCTTGGTTCGACCGGCCCTGTTGGCCAGTCTCTTTGGCTACACCCTGGCGGGCGTGGGGGTTATTTTTGACCTGGGCCGCTGGTGGAATGTGTGGAACATGTTCTGGCCGGGGTCCATCAATCCCAACTCGGTGATGTTCGAAGTGGCGATCTGCATTTCGCTCTACATCATGGTGATGTGGATCGAGTTTTCTCCCGCCTTCCTGGAGAAGATGGGCAAACACGAGACCAAAAAACGGCTCAACAAAGTGATGTTTTTTGTCATCGCCCTGGGCACCTTGCTGCCGATGATGCACCAGTCCTCACTGGGTACTTTGCTGGTGGTGATGGGGACACAAATCAACCCCTTGTGGCAGACGCCGATGCTGCCGGTGCTGTATTTGCTGTCCGCGATCACCATGGGGTATGCGGTGGTGCTGTTCGAGTCCTGCGTGGCGGCTTCCAGCTTTCGCCGCAAGATCGAGATGCACCTGCTCACGCCCCTGTCGAAGGTCATGCTGGGCACGCTCGCCGTCTTTCTGGTGGTTCGGTTCGGCGACCTGGTGGCACGGGGTGCGCTTTCCAATGCCTTTGCCCCCACCCTCCAGGCGCTTTCCTTCTGGTTGGAGACCGCCTGTTTTGTGGCGCCGCTGGTGCTGATTGGGGCCGAAAGCAACCGGCGCAATCCCGCCAGACTGTTCATCGCGGGCGTTTTGCTGATGCTGGGCGGCTCGCTGATGCGTCTGAATGGTTTTCTCATCGGTTACGAGACCGGCGCAGGCTTCAGCTATTTTCCGACGCTGGCAGAAGTGCTGGTGACGGCGGGCATGTTCGCCATCGAGGTGCTCGGCTACATCATCATCACCCGTCGCTTCCCGGTACTGCCGCGCGAAGACGCGCTGGTGGCCCACTAAAAATCAAGAATGGAGACAGACAATGTCCAAGCGCATAACGATAGATCCGATCACCCGTATTGAAGGCCACCTTCGCATCGATGTGGACGTGGACGGCGGCAAGGTGCAAAAGGCCTGGTCCTCCGGCCAGATGTGGCGGGGGGTGGAGCTCATTTTGTTGGGACGCGACCCGCGCGATGCCTGGGCCATCACCCAGCGCATTTGCGGTGTTTGCACCACGGTGCATGCCATCACCTCGGTGCGGGCGGTGGAAAATGCCTTGAAGCTGGAAATTCCGCTCAATGCGCAGTACATCCGCAACCTCATCATCCTGGCGCACTCGGTGCATGACTTTATCGTGCACTTCTACCACCTGTCGGCGCTGGACTGGGTGGATGTGACCTCGGCGCTGAAGGCCGATCCCGACAAGACCGCGATTCTGGGCGAAAGCCTCTCCAGCTGGCACCTCAACAGCAAACACGAGATGCGCCGGGTGCACGAGCGGCTCAAGCATTTTGTCAATGGCGGGCAACTCGGCATCTTCACCAACGGTTATTGGGGCCATCCCGCCATGAAACTGTCGCCCGAGGTCAATTTGCTGGCGGTGGCGCACTACCTGCAAGCGCTGGAAGTGCAGCGCAAGGCCAACAAGATTGTGGCCATTTTGGGTTCCAAGACGCCGCATATCCAGAACGTGGCGGTGGGCGGTGTGGCCAATCCGCTGGCCACCGATTCCCAGGCGGTGTTGACTGTGGAGCGGCTGATGGCCATCAAGGGCTGGATTGATGAGTTGTCGGACTTTGTCAAAAATGTGTACCTGATCGACGTGGCGGCGGTGGGGGCCTTCTACCCGGAGTGGACGCAGATCGGCAAAGGCATCACCAACTACCTCTCGGTGCCGGACATTCCCCTGGACACCAAGGGCACGCAATTTGCGTTTCCGGGTGGTTTTATCGAGGGCGGCAATCTGGCCGGGCGCAAGCCGATCACCTCGTTCAACGATGCGTACTGGACCAAGGGCGTTGAAGAATCGGTCAAGCACTCCTGGTACGACTACGAGAAGGCCGGCGCCTTGCACCCCTTCAAAGGCGAGACCAAACCGAACTACACCGACTTCAAGGACGACGCCAAGTACTCCTGGATGAAGTCCCCCACCTTCTACGGTAAGACTGCGCAAGTGGGTCCGCTGGCCCGGGTGCTGAATGGGGTCGCAGCAGGCCACGCGCCCACCACCAAGTACGCCACCGCCGCGCTCGACACGGTGTCGGCGCTGGCCCAGACCAAGATCGGGCTGGACGCCATGCACTCAACGATCGGCCGCCACGCTGCCCGGGCCATTACCTGCTGTGTGAATGTGGACTTGCTGGCGGACCAATGGACCGCCTTGCTCAGCAATATGGGCAAGGGCGACCTCAGCACGTTCAACAAGCCCGTTTTCCCCAAGGACGAGATCATGGGCATGGGCTTTCACGAGGCGCCGCGCGGCGCGCTGTCGCACTGGGTGGTGATTGACAACGGCAAGATCAAGAACTACCAGTGCGTGGTGCCTTCCACCTGGAATGCCTGTCCGCGCAACGAGAAGGACGAACCCGGTCCTTATGAGTCTTCGCTGCTCAATACGCCGATTGCGGACCCGGAAAAGCCACTGGAAGTGCTGCGCACCATCCATTCCTTTGACCCTTGCATCGCCTGTGCCATCCACCTGACGGACACCCAAAGCGACACGGCGATTACCGTCAAAGCGGTCTAGGCGAAGTGAGCATGGAAACGTCCTGCCTGCGCGCTGTGGTCATCGGTATCGGCAACACCATCCTGACCGATGAGGCTGCCGGTGTCCGTGTGGTCGAGGCGCTTGAACGCGCCTACGAAGTACCCCCCAACGTACAGCTCATCGATGGCGGTACGTCCGGTATGGAAATGATCGAAGAGCTGTCCAACCTGGACATTTTGATCGTGGTGGATGTGGTCAAAACGGGTGCTGCACCGGGCACGGTGGTGAAAATTTCCGGGGACGAAATCCCGGTCTTTTTTCGCAAAAAACTGTCGCCGCACCAAGTCGCGCTGCCTGACGTGTTGGCCTGCCTGGAATTGCTGGACACCATGCCCAAAGAAATCATCGTGCTGGGCGTAGAGCCGGTTTCGCTTGAATTGGGTATGGAGATGACATCCACCGTCGCCAGGCAAGTTCCGGTGTTGGTCGAAATGGCCGCTGCTGAATTGGTCAAGCGCGGTTATGCCCTGACAGCACGGACGGCGCTTGTCGTTTAAGGTGATGAAATGTGTTTAGCAGCCCCCTCCCGAGTGATTGAAGTGCATGGTGGCATGGCTGTCACCGAGTGTTTTGGGCAAACCCGCGAGGTGAGTCTGTTGCTGTTGAATGAAGATGTTGCCGTGGGGGACTACCTGCTGATCCAGGCAGGCGGCTTCGCGTTCGAGCGGGTCGATTGCGCGCGTGCCGAAGAGGCGCTGGCGCTCATGCAAGAACTGATGGCGCAAGGGGACGACGCCCGAAGCTGGGGGGAGGGCGCATGAGCTTTCGTATTCACCAACACAATCCCGCTGAAGCGATTGAGCAGGCCTTCTTTCGTATTGCGCGAGAGCACATGGTGGACGTGCCCATTCTCAATCCGGCGCTGTCGGTGCAAACCATTGACTTTCAGCGTTGGCAGGGGCACTGGTTGGGCATGGTGGTGACGCCCTGGTGTATGAGTGTGTTGTTATTGCCGGGCAGTGCCGAGCAGTGGATTTCCACGGGACAAAACAAGCGGCGTTTCGTCACCTTCCCTGCGGGAGATTTTGCATTTCTTGGTGGCGCTGAGGTGGAGCTGGGTGAATACCAGAGCTGCTCCCTGTTTTCGCCGATGGACAAGTTCTCCAACCAATCCGCGGCCACGATGACGGCCCGCGCATCGATGATTGCACTGCTGACGCCCGTGCAGCCAGCCCAGGTAGCGCCCAGGAAAGCCCAAGAGGGCGATGCGCCCTCGCTTTCACGCCGCCGATTTTTCGCCTTGCGTTAGACCCTGGATTGCCTATGCTTGTACAAAAATCACCCGAATCAAAGGGCAGTAGACTGGTCTCCCATGCATGAAATGTCACTCGCCGAAGGGGTGCTGCAACTGTTAGAAGATGCGGCACGCCAACAGAAATTTGAAAAGGTCATCACCGTCTGGCTGGAAATCGGCCAGCTCTCGGGGGTGGAGGTCGAAGCGATGGCGTTTTGCTTTGATGCGGTGACACGCGACAGCGTCGCGCAGGGGGCCCGTCTGGAGATTGTTGTGCTGCCCGGCGTCGGCTGGTGCATGGAATGCAGCCAATCTGTACCGATGTCGGAGGTCTTTGGCGAGTGCCCGCATTGCGGCGGCTTCCAGATGCAGGTGACGGGTGGCACGGAGATGCGGGTCAAGGAACTTGAAGTAGCGTAAAGGAAAAAATATGTGTACGACTTGTGGCTGCGGCCCCGGTGATGTGACAGTGGAGGGTGAACACCCCCACCATGGTCACCAGCACGACCATGGACATGGACATGTGCATGAACACGCGCACGAACATGGGCATGGGCACCAGCACAGCGCGGCGCCGGAGCATTCGCATGCGCCGGGTGTCAGCAACACGCGCATGGTGCAAATCGAGCAGGACATTCTTTCCAAGAACAATGCCTACGCGGCGCACAACCGGCAGGTGCTGTCCGAACAGGGTATTTTTACCCTGAACCTGGTGTCCAGTCCGGGCTCTGGCAAGACCACCCTGCTGTGCAAAACCATCACCCTGCTGGCGGGCCAAGCGGTGGCCGTGATCGAAGGGGACCAGCAAACCAGCCAGGATGCCGAGCGCATCCGTGCCACCGGCGCCCCGGCCATCCAGATCAACACCGGAAAGGGCTGCCATCTTGATGCCCACATGGTGGGGCATGCGATGGAAAAGTTGCACTTGCAAGACGGGTCCCTGCTGATGATCGAAAACGTCGGCAACCTGGTGTGCCCGGCAGCTTTTGATTTGGGCGAGGCGCACAAGGTGGTTATCTTGTCGGTGACCGAAGGCGAAGACAAACCCATCAAGTACCCGGACATGTTTCGTGCCGCCAGCGTGATGCTGCTCAACAAGGTGGATTTGTTGCCCCATCTGAACTATGACGTCAGCGCCGCCATCGGCTTTGCGCGGCGGGTCAATCCGAACATCCGCGTGATCCAGCTTTCCGCCACCAGCGGTGAAGGCATGCAGGAGTGGCTGGAGTTTCTTCGTGAAGGGGTGCGCAAGGCAGTCTCCTTGAGACGGGAAACAGTGGCCAGTCTTCAAGCACGGATTGCCCAGTTGGAAGCACAGTTGCAAAGGCCGATGGCTTGAGCGTCCTGGCGCGTCGCATACGGGTGGCCGGGCTGGTCCAGGGCGTTGGCTTTCGGCCCTTTGTCTGGCGTCTGGCGCAGGAACTGCAACTCGCAGGCTGGGTGCGCAACGATGCGCAGGGTGTGGAAATTTTTGCCCAGGGCGCAGCCGCGCAGCTGGCTGCATTGCTGACCCGTCTGCATGCCGATGCGCCGGTGCTGGCGCGCATCGATGCCGTGCACACGCAAGACGCCGTGGTTGACGGTTGGACCGGATTCACCATCGCACCAAGCGCCCCAGGGCCGGTTGCGACCGCCATCGGCCCCGATGTGGCCGTCTGCCCGGACTGTCTGTGCGAGTTGTTTGAACCGGCCAACCGGCGCTGGCGCCACGGCTTCATCACTTGCACACATTGCGGCCCCCGCTACACCGTGACCCGGACGCTGCCCTATGACCGGCTGCAGACCAGCATGGCGGCGTTTGCGCTGTGCACCGCCTGCGCCAGCGAGTACGGCTCGCCTGCCGACCGCCGCTTTCATGCCGAAACCACCTGCTGCCCCCACTGCGGCCCCAGGCTTGCGCTGCTGGATGCACAGGGCAGCGCCATGGAGGGCGATGCCATTGCCGAGACTTTGCGCCTGCTGCAGGCCGGTGCCATTGTCGCTATCAAGGGGCTGGGGGGCTTTCATCTTGCCTGCGACGCCCGCAATGCGGACGCGGTGGCCCGCCTGCGCCTGCGCAAGAATCGGGAAGAAAAACCTTTTGCGGTGATGGCGGCCAACGCGGTGAGTCTGGCGCCCTACGCGCTGATGCAGGCTGCGGAGCAGGCATTGCTGGAAAGCCGCGAGCGCCCGGTCGTGCTGCTGCGCGCGCGCTCCACCCTGGACAGCACCTTGCCTGGCGTCGCGCCTGGCCTGCTTTGGCTTGGTGCCATGCTGCCCACCACACCGATCCATTTTTTGCTGTTCCACGAGGCCGCTGGGCGTCCGCCAGGGTGCGCATGGCTGGACCAGTCGCAAGCCTTGGTTCTGGTGATGACCAGTGCCAATCCGGGCGGCGAACCTATCGTTTGCAATTTCGACGAAGCGCTCAAGCGCCTGGTCGGCATCGCCGACGCCCTGCTGGACCACGACCGTGGCATTGTGGCCCGTTGCGACGACAGCGTGGTGCGCTTGCAAGGGTCGGTCCCGCAATTCATCCGTCGCAGCCGGGGCTATGCACCCGCTGCGCTGCGCCTGCCGCATGCCGGTCCTTCAGTGTTGGCCTTTGGCGCGCATCTCAAGAACAGCGTGTGTGTGACACGGGGCGACGAGGCCTTTGTTTCCCCACATATCGGCGATCTTGACAATGCCGCGACGGCCGCTTTTCTGGACGAGACCGTCGAGCGCATGCTGGCTTTGCTGGAAATCAAGCCCGACATCGTTGCGCACGACCTGCACCCGGACTACCTCAGCACGCGTGCCGCCATGCACTTTGCCACCCGGCTTGGGCTGCCCACCCTTGCCGTGCAGCACCACCATGCCCATATGGCCGCCGTCTGCGCCGAGCATGGCCACCAGGGCCCGGTGTTGGGCTTGGCCCTGGATGGCGTGGGCCTGGGGGCCGACGGCGCCGCCTGGGGCGGTGAATTGCTGAAAGTGGAGGGCGCCCATTGCGAACGGCTGGGCCACCTCCGGCCGCTGCCATTGCCGGGGGGCGACAGTGCCGCCCGTGCCCCCTGGCGCATGGCAGCCGCCGTGTTGCATGCACTGGGGCGCAATGCAGAGATCGGAGCGCGTTTTCAGGAATTTGGCGGCCACACGGTCGCCACCATGCTGGCACGCGGCATCAACTGTCCGCGCAGTTCCAGCATGGGGCGGGTCTTCGATGCCGCTGCGGGGTTGCTGGGCATCTGTACGCACATGCAGTACGAAGCCCAGGCCGCCCTATTGCTGGAGCAGGCGGCCACGCGCCACATAGAGGCCCATGGATGGCCGCAAGCCTTGCCCCAAGGCTGGACGGTTGACCCCCACGGGCAGCTGGATTGGCTGCCATTGCTTGCATCCTTGGTGGACGCGGTGGACGCGGTGGATGTGGATCGGGCCGCGGCCCAATTCCATGCAACGCTGGTGGTCGGCCTGTCCGAATGGGTGGTGCAGGCAGCGCAATCCAGCCATCTGCGCACGGTGGTGTGGGGCGGGGGCTGCTTTCACAACACTTTGTTATCTGTGGGCTTGCGGCAAAACCTTGCGCAATGCAACATCACTGTTTTGGCCCCTGTGCGCATGTCCCCGGGGGACGCGGGCGTTGCCTTAGGGCAGGCGTGGGTGGCAATCACCTCTTTGGAGCAATGAAATGTGCCTTGCACTCCCTGTGAAAGTAATAGACCTAGGCGTTGGGTCGGCGGGCGCATGGGCCATCGTCGATCTTGGCGGCGTCAAGAAAGAAATATCCCTGGCGCTGCTTGACGATGTTCAAGTGGGCGACTACGTCATCCTGCATGTTGGTTATGCGCTGTCCAAACTCGACCCCGAGGAAGCCGAAAGGACGCTCGCACTGTTTTCGGAAATGAATGCAACCCAATTGGCGGCACCGTGAAATACATTGACGAATTCCGCGATGGCGATGTGGCCCGGACTTTGGCGCACAAGATCGCGGCGGTGGCGCAGGCCAGCCGAAATTACAGCTTCATGGAGTTTTGCGGGGGCCACACCCACGCGATTTCCCGCTACGGCCTGAGCGATTTGCTGCCGCCCAATGTGCGTATGGTGCATGGCCCCGGCTGCCCGGTGTGTGTCCTGCCCATCGGGCGTGTGGACATGGCGATTGAACTGGCTTTGAACCGTGGCGTGATTTTGTGCACCTACGGCGACACCTTGCGCGTGCCCGCCTCGCAGGGCTTGTCCCTGATGAAAGCCAAGGCACGCGGGGGCGATATCCGCATGGTGTATTCGACGCTGGACGCTTTGCAGATCGCGCGTGACAACCCGCAGCGTGAAGTGGTGTTTTTTGCCATCGGGTTTGAAACCACAACGCCACCGACGGCGCTGGCAATTCAGCAGGCAGACCAGGAGCAACTGTCCAATTTCAGCGTGCTGTGTTGCCATGTGCTCACGCCTGCTGCCATCAGCACGATTCTGGAGTCCCCCGAAGTGCGCCAGTGGGGCACCGTGCCGATTGATGGTTTCATTGGCCCAGCCCATGTTTCCACCGTGATTGGCAGCCAGCCTTACGAGTTTTTTGCCGAGGAGTACCGCAAGCCGGTGGTGATTGCCGGTTTTGAACCCCTGGACGTGATGCAGGCTATTTTGATGCTGGTGCGCCAAGTCAATGAAGGCCGCGCCGAGGTGGAAAACGAGTTCTCCCGGGCGGTGACACGCGAGGGCAATGTGAAAGCGCAGGACCGGGTGGCCGAGGTGTTCGAATTGCGCCGTGCCTTCGAATGGCGCGGGCTTTCCGTGGTGCCCTATTCCGCGCTGAAGGTGCGTGCCAAGTACGGCACGTTTGACGCCGAACGGCGCTTCCAGCTCGACTACCGCTCGGTGCCCGACAACAAAGCCTGTGAATGCGGTGCGATTTTGCGGGGTGTCAAGCGACCGCAGGACTGCAAGATTTTCGGCACCGTGTGCACGCCTGAAAACCCGGTCGGTTCATGTATGGTCAGCAGCGAGGGCGCGTGTGCGGCGCATTACAGTTACGGACGCTACAAGGATATGAACGGATGAGCGAGATCAAAAGAAGCTATGTTCGGCCCCTCGATGTGAAGCACGGCCGGGTGGACATGACACACGGTTCGGGGGGGCGTGCCATGGTGCAACTGATCTCCGAGTTGTTCACCCGGCATCTGGGCAACCAATACCTCGGGCAGGGCAATGACGGTGCGGTACTGCCCGTGCCCATGGTCGACGGCCTACCTGCCAGACTGGTGATGTCCACCGATTGCCATGTGGTGTCGCCCCTGTTTTTCCCCGGTGGGGACATTGGCTGTCTGTCCGTGCATGGCACGGTGAATGATGTGGCCATGATGGGTGCCACACCGCTGTACCTGAGCGCGGGTTTCATTCTGGAAGAGGGCTTTGCCCTGTGTGATCTGGAGCGCATTGTGGTGTCCATGGCCCACGCGGCCCGCGCTGCAGGTGTGCCGGTGGTGACGGGCGATACCAAAGTGGTGGAGCGTGGTAAAGGCGATGGTGTATTCATCACCACCACCGGGGTGGGCGTTTTGCCGCAGGGGCTGGAACTGGGGGGCGCACGGGCGCGGCCCGGTGACGTGGTGCTGGTGTCCGGCTCGATCGGCGACCACGGCGTGGCGATCATGAGCCAGCGCGAGAACCTGTCTTTTGACGCGCCCATCAGCTCGGACACCGCGGCGCTGAATGGTTTGGTTGCAACGATGCTGGCGACCCACGCCGATATCCGCTGCCTGCGCGATCCGACACGCGGCGGACTGGCGGCCACCCTGAATGAAATCGCCGGGCAATCTGGCGTGGGCATGATGCTGCTGGAAAAAGCCATTCCCGTGAAGCCGGTGGTGGCTGCGGCGTGTGAATTGCTGGGGCTGGACCCGCTCAATGTCGCCAACGAGGGCAAGCTGATTGCGATCTGCTCCGCCGCCGATGCCCCTGGCTTGCTGGCGGCGATGCGTTCGCATCCCCTGGGAAAAGATGCCGCCCTGATTGGTGAGGTGATCGCGGACACGCACCATTTTGTGCAACTCACGACGGCCTTTGGTGGGCGACGCATCGTGGACTGGTTGGCGGGCGACCAACTGCCGCGCATTTGCTAAAGGTGAAGCCATGCGTATCTTGCTGCTCACCCATGCGTTCAACAGCCTGACCCAGCGCCTGGGCGCTGAATTGGTGCGGCGCGGTCATGAAATTTCGGTTGAATTTGACATCGCGGACAGCGTCACCGAGGAGGCGGTGGCTTTGTTTCGGCCCGACCTCATCGTCGCACCCTATCTGCGCCGTGCCATTCCAGAGTCCATCTGGTCGCGCCATGTGTGCCTGATCGTGCACCCCGGTATTGTGGGTGACCGGGGACCCTCGGCGCTGGACTGGGCGATTCAGGACGGTGAGGCCAGGTGGGGCGTCACCGTGCTGCAAGCGGAGGCCCAGATGGATGCGGGTCCGGTGTGGGCGAGTGCGGACTTTGCCATGCGCAAGGTCAAAAAATCCAGCACCTACCGCAACGAAGTCACCCAAGCGGCGACCGCTGCGGCCTTGCAGGCGGTGCAGCGCATTGAAGAAGGCAGTTTTGTGCCCCAAAGGCCGACAGCCTTGCCCTCAGTGCGGGGGCGGCTGCGGCCCTTGATGCGCCAGAGTGAGCGAAGCCTGGACTGGGCGCGTGATGACACGGCCACGGTGTTGCGTCGCATCCATGCGGCCGATGGTTTTCCGGGGCTGGCAGATAGCCTGTTTGGCCAGCCATGCCACCTGTTCGATGCGTGGCCAGAAGCTACTTTGCGCGGCACGCCGGGCGCCATCCTTGCGCGGCGCGAAACCGCATTGCTGCGGGCCACGGTAGACGGTGCGGTCTGGATCGGTCACGTCAAACGCGCGGGCAGCATCAAACTGCCAACGGCGCTGGCATTTGCGCAGGAATCGCAGGCCATTGTGCAGGCGCCACTGGAGGGCTGGTGGCGTACCGCGCTTGCGACTTGGCAAGACATTGCCTACGAAGAAATGGGGCAGGTCGGTTTCCTGCACTTTGAGTTTTACAACGGTGCCATGTCCACCGTGCAGTGCGAACGCTTGCGCTTGGCGCTGCAGTGGGCCAAGCAGCGGCCGACGCAGGTTCTGGTGCTGATGGGGGGCTCCGATTTTTGGTCGAATGGCATCCACCTGAATGTGATTGAAGCGGCCAGTCTGGGCCAGGGGTCTGCGGCCGATGAATCCTGGAACAACATCAACGCCATGAACGATCTGGCGCTGGAACTCATCACCTGCGAGCGGCAGATGACGGTGGCAGCGCTGGGCGGCAATACCGGTGCGGGCGGTTGTTTTCTCGCTCGGGCTGCTGACAGGGTTTGGGCGCGTGAGGCGGTGGTATTGAATCCGCACTACAAAAACATGGGCAATCTGTACGGGTCGGAGTACTGGACCTACCTGCTGCCACGGCGGGTGGGTGTTGCGGCGGCCCAGGCGATCATGCACAACCGGCAGCCATTGACCGCACTGCGCGCCTTGGAAATAGGCTTCACGGACGCCTGTTTAGCGGGCGATGCCGCTGCCTTTGGCGCAGCCGTGGCACAGCGCGCGCAGGCTCTGGCGGCTTCGCCCGATCTGGCGGCCACGCTCAACGCCAAACGCGAAGCCCGAGCGCGCGATGAAGCGACCAAGCCGCTGGCGGCCTACCGCGAGGAGGAATTGCGCCATATGCGGCGCAACTTCTACGGTTTTGACCCGAGCTACCACGTCGCACGCCACCATTTTGTGCACAAAACTTTGGCTTCGTGGACGCCCAGGCATCTGGCGCGCCACCGGGAACTGGGCTGGACGATTCCATGACGCTACGCACACCCTTGACCGTGTTGGTGGTCGATGATGAACAGCGTTCGCTGGAAACCTTGCGGCGCACCTTGGAAGACCACTTTACCGTTTTCACCGCTGCATCCGCCGAGGAGGGGCGGGCCGTGATGGAGGGCGAGTGTGTCCACATTGTGCTGTCGGACCAGCGCATGCCCGGCACCTCTGGCGTGGAGTTCCTGTGCGGGGTGCGTGCCCAGTGGCCTGACACGGTGCGCCTGATTCTTTCGGGACATACCGAGGCGCAAGACATCATTGCCGGTGTCAACGAAGCTGGCATCTGGCAGTACCTGCTCAAGCCCTGGCACCCTGAGCAGTTGCTGCGAACACTGCAAAGTGCGGCTGAACTTTGGCGCTTGCAGCAGGAGAACCAGCGCCTGACGCTGGAATTGCGTGCGAGCCCCGAGAACCTCTCGTTGCGGGTGGCCAACCTGCGCTTGAAGGCAAAAAGCCAGGCCGGGTTTGACCGGCTCGTGCGTGCGGCCGACAGTCCGCTGAACACGGTCTGCGCCTTGGCGGAAAAAATTGCCGCCCACGACCTGTCGGTGCTGGTCACCGGTGAATCGGGCACGGGCAAGGAGCTGCTGGCGCGGGCCATTCACAGTGCGAGTACGCGCGCTGAACAGCCCTTTGTGGTGGAAAACTGCGGCGCCATGCCCGACACTTTGCTGGAAAGCGAGCTCTTCGGGCACAAGCGGGGCGCTTTTACCGGCGCCACCGAGTCCCGGATTGGCCTGTTTCAGCAGGCGGATGGCGGTACGCTTTTCCTCGATGAAATCGGTGAGACGTCACCCGCTTTTCAGGTCAAGTTGCTCAGAGCCTTGCAAGAAGGAGAGATACGGCCCGTGGGCAGCCCGCGCCCGGTGGCCGTGGACGTGCGGCTGATTGTGGCCACCAATCGGGACCTGGAGGCCGATGTGCTCAGTGGGCGTTTTCGGGAAGACCTGTACTACCGCGTGGCCGGCATCACACTGTATTTACCGGCACTGCGCGAACGCTCGCAAGACATTGCGCTGATCGTTGCCCAGATGCTGAAAACATCGGCGCTGACCGGGCGCAGCTTCTCGCAGGAGGCCATGGCGCGGCTGGTGCAGCACGCCTGGCCGGGCAATGTGCGGGAGTTGCAAAATGAAATCCGCCGCGCGCTGGCATTGGGCGACGGCCCGGTTCTGGGCGCCGATCTTCTCTCCCCCAGGGTGTGTCAGCCCAAACCCTGCGCAGCGGTGGCAGCAGATGGGGCGGACGGGGAATCGAAGCAACTCAAACACCACCTGGAACGCGCCGAGGCGCAATTCATCCGTGCAGCCATGCTGCGCCATAAAGGGAATAAAACCCATGTGGCAGACGAGTTGGGCCTGACACGGGTGGGTCTGCGCATGAAACTGATGCGATTGGGGCTGGAGCGGGACGCAAGCCCCCTCTGATGGCAGCCGCGCTACAGCGGCGTCGACGGCAGAACCAGGGTGAACTGTGCGCCGCCTTGCGGCAGATTCGCCGCCGTGAGCTGCCCCGCGTGCTGTTCGACGATGCCGTAGCTGATCGATAAACCCAGGCCGGTGCCCTTGCCCACGCTTTTGGTGGTGAAAAAGGGGTCAAAGACACGTGATAAATGTTCTGGCGCAATCCCCGTGCCATTGTCGGTAAAGCGCAGTCTCACGCTGGAGGCATCCCGGTCCAAGCTAATGTGCAACTGCGGCTCTTTGTGTGCATCCGTGGTGGCGGCGTCATAGGCATTCTGGATCAGGTTCATCATGACCTGCAGCAACTGACCGGCATTGCCATTGACGTAACAATCGGGGCCACGCGTCCAGTGGATTTCAAATCGCGGAGCGGTCCCTTTTTTTACCCAATGAATAGCGCGCTCCACCACGGCGTTGAGCTCCACCTGCGTCACTTCCTCCGGTGCCACGGTGGAGAAGCGCTTCAGACCGGCCACGATGTCGGTGGTGCGTTGTGCGCCTTCGAGGGTGCCTTCCATCAACGAGGGCAGGTCTTTGACGATGTGGTCAATGCGTAATTCCTGGCGCAGCGCTTGTACCTGTTCAGGCAGGTCGAGCTGGTGAATGGCTTCCAGGTAGGCGCTCAGGCGCGTGCCGTAGCGTTGCAGCACATGGACATTGCCAAAGACGAAGCTGATGGGGTTGTTGAGTTCATGCGCCACGCCTGCCACCAAACGGCCCAAAGAGGCCATTTTTTCCGAGTGAAGCAACTGTTGCTGGGCCTGCTTCAGGGCCTCGTGCGCCTCACGCAACTGGTGGTAGGCCTGCTTGAGCTCGCCCAAAGGGCGTCCCACCAGCACCCGGCCCACCTGCCGCCCCGTGCTGTTGCGCCTGGGGCTGCAGTTGAGGTCCACCGGGACGACTTGGCCATGCGCATCGCGCAGGTTGATTTCCAGCACCGAACCCACTGCGGAGGCTGCTTGGTCTACCGCCTGCTGCCAGCGCTGTACGCTTGGTTCGTCGGCCAGCAACTGGAGCACGGGGGTGCCACGCAACGATTCCTCGCTGCGACCGACCAGTTCGCACAGTGCCGCATTGGTTTCTTCAATCAGCCCCTCTTGGTTGCAGGCAATCAGCACGTCACTCATGGCCGACAGCAGGCTGAAAATGAACTGCTGCGATTGTTCGAGTTGCGCGTTCTTTTCTTCCAGCTCGATTTCATCGCTGACGAGTTTGGAATAGACCTCGTCCATCTTGTGGATGACATCCAGCCAGGTGGTTTCGTCTACACCTTCCAGTTCACCGGCAGGCAAGTGTTGTAGGGGGGAGGGGCGTGGCAGCGGCATAAATCAATGCACCGTGCAGACCATACACGGGTCAAATGAACGAACGATGTGCTGCACGGCAACGCTTTGACCACGACCTTCGCTGAAACTGTCGATGGGTGCGCCCACCAGCGCAGCCTCTAAAGCGCCGGGTGTGCCAGCGGCATCGCGCGGTGAGAAGTTCCAGCTGGTGGGGGCCACGATCTGGTAGTGGGAGATTTGGTTGTTCTCGATACGCAGCCAGTGGCCCAGAGCACCGCGGGCGGCCTCCGTCAACCCGATACCTTGGGCCTGCGCAGGCATGGCCTGGAGTTGGTGGAATGGCTCCCGTGCTTGCAATGCCGTCAGCCACTGCTCCATGAGTGGCAGCAGGCGCGCCATTTCCACCAGGCGCGCCAGCACCCGGGTGAAGACGGTGCCGCCATGCGCGGCGGTGGCGGCACGGACCAAGGCATGGCCATCGACCAGTTGCCGCGCAATGGCACCGGTTTCCACCACCTGGCCGTCCAGCCTGGGGGCCTTGTTCCAGGTGTAGGCGCCGGGCTTGTCGGGCTGGGGCTGGGTCATTCCCGCCATGGGGTGCGGTGCCGGGCCGCATTCGCTCTGCGCGAACCAGGCATGGTGCATGTCTTCCCGGATGGCGCTGGTGTCCAGCGCAAGGGTTTTTTGCAAGCCTGCGTGCCATACGCCCTGGGCGAATGCGGTGCCGCCGCCGGATTGGGCATAGGCCCCGTAGCTGAGGTAACGGCCAGGGCCCGGGCCCAAGGCGGCCAAGTCGGTATCGGCGGCCATGTCGAGGAACATGGCCATGTCGCTGCCCCCGGCACGGGTGCGCCATTGTTGCAAGGCTGGCAGGCTGTCCAGTGCAGCCACCTCTTCCAGCGCGGTGCCGAACAGGGTTTGTTCCAGAAATGCCCGCATCTCCCGCAGCCGCGCGAGCAGCTGGATGCGTTCGGTTGATTCGATGGCGCGCGCGCTGCCTCCCGGCAGCACCGATCCTGTGTGGGGCCATTTGCCGCCCAGTGCGCCCATGAGCTCCAACCAGCGGGCGCGTGCCGCCAGCGCAGCACAGTTGTGCAAGCCCCGGCCCGGCCCGGCACCCGCCACGGCCGCAAATCGCCGCGTGGCTTCCCCATACCACCCGCGCCGCGCGTACACCGCACGGGTGAAGTCGGGCATGAAGAAGAGGTAAAAATGCGTCAGGTGGTCTGCCAGGTTCTCGCAGCCGAGCATCAGGTTGATGGCATGCTGCCCATTGGGGGGCATCACCACACCCGACGCATCGGCCAGGGCCTTGGCGGCGGCGACCGACTGCGAGACCGAGCAGATGCCGCAGATGCGGGGCGCGATGGTTAGCGCGTCCATCGGGTCGCGGCCCACCAGCATGATCTCAAAGCCGCGAAACATCGGTGCGTTCACACGCGCCTCACGCACCCGGCCATCCTCCACGTCGAGCTGAACCTCCAGGTCGCCCTCGATGCGGTTGAACGGGCCCAGTATCAGGCGGGTCATGGCATGTTTCGCATTTAGCGCGGTCCGGTATTGCGCGCGACCGGTGGCAGGAGCACATGGTCACTGGTGGCATTTTGCTTGACACGCTTGGGTGTGGCGCTTTTGGAGAGCGAGGCCAAGGCCACAAACCAGGCCTTGGGCATGTCGGTAGGCAGGCCCACCGGGATGCCGGCCAGTTTGCGTGTGAGGTGGAAGGGGTTGCCGGGGTCTTGAAATCCCGGTTCTGTGCAACTGATGCAGGCGTAGCCGCCGCGTGTGCATGAACCATACCCATTCCACAACCGGGTGTTGCAGTCGGCGTGTGCCTGTGTGCCTTTGCAGCCCATGTTCTCCATGGTGCAGCCCAGGTCCGAGGGTTTTTGGGCGCTGGCCTTGTATTCGTAATACTCGTTGCGTGTGCAGCCGTGGTGCACCAGCTGGTCGGCATAAAAGCGGGGGCGCCCCAGCGGGTCCAGATCGTCGGCGGTGACAAAACCGGCCGCCAGTGCCATCAGGGTGTCCGTGGTCCAGCCGGGGTGCGTAGGGCAGCCGGCGATATTGATCACCGGCAGGCCGCCTTGGGCGCGAAACCCGGCACCCAGCAGGCCGCCGGGGTGGTCGTCCTCAAACTGCAGTCCGCAGGCGTCGGTGGGGTTGACCCCACTGCCGGTGATACCACCCCAGGCCGCGCAACTGCCCACGGCGACCACATGCGTGGCAACGCGAGAGAGCTTGCGCACCCAATCGACCATGGGCAGGCCCGTGCCCGCCAGCACATGGAAGCGCCCACTGCCATGGGGTCCCCGCAGCATGGCACCTTCAATGCAGAGTGCGTCCAGCCGCACTTGGCCGGACAGGCAGCCTTCCAGCAGCGCCACCAAATCGGTGCCACCTTCGAGTGACAGCACGGGGTGCCAGAGTATTTCTATGCCATTGGCACGCCACATGGCCGCAAAGTCCGCAGTGTCGGCGCACAGCAGCGACATGCTGCAGCCCCCGCAGCCACCGGATTGCATCCACAGCACATTGAACGTCACGTTGACTCCCCAGTTTCAAGCATCCCTAGTCTCCCCGGTGCCAGGAGTCTATACCGTGCAGGCCACGCAAGGGTCATAGGCGGCAGCCAGCACGCGGGCCGCCGCTGTGTTCTCGGGCGGCAAGGCCGACAGGGCTTTTGCAAGTGCCCCTTGCGGGTGAAAGTTCCATTCGGTGGGCGCCAGCACCCGGTAGTCGTGCACTGCGCCGGTGGCGTCGAGCTGCACCCAGTGCAGCAACAATCCGCGTGCCATTTCACACCAGGCCAGGGCTTGGCCGTCGCCCAGGCGCAGGGCGCCGCTGGCCAGCAAAGGCGGGTCGCCCGGACCAGGGGGGCGGGGACTTGCGGCGGCAATCTCCATCAGCTCAAGCCAGCGTGCGCTGACGCGCGTCCAGGCGTTGTGCGCTGGCGCCGCAGGCCGTCGGTGGCGCAGCCGTGCCCAGGGGCCGGTCTCCGCGCACCGGCCCAGCCACGTTGGTCTTTGCACAAAGTCTGGTTCGTCGCTCAGTGCTTGCGCCAACTGGTGCAACTGGGCGCTCTGACGCTCGCTATCGGTATCCAGCACCTCCAGGCAGCGTGTTTCGGGGGCCAGGGTGTGGGCGATCGGATGCCAAGCGCAGAGGCTGCGCAGGGGTGAAAGATGCGCCGCTTTGGCATGGCACCAGACGGCCAGTGCATCCGGGTCACGGTGGGCGTCCAGCCAGTCCGCAAGGGCTTGCCCCAGCACGCGTTGTTCAAGCCACGCCCGCAATTGGCCCAGCAGCGCCCATGCCTGGGTGGAATCGGTGCAGGGGCGAGAGGCGGACAGCGGCAGCGGACAGTCGCGCAGCCACGCCAGGTCCGGGGTGGCGGGAGTCAAATCGGGCAGGCGTTGAGGCCAGTCCAGCGCGATGCTGCGCAGGTGGTCGCGTGCCGTCTCGACATACAGCGGCCCCGAAGACGCGTTCGCGCCAGCCGCAGCGGAGTGGGCTTGTGCAGCGGCCAGTGCCAGTTCGGCGGTGCGCTGGTGGGCATGGGCACACAGGGTGAACACCTGCGTCAGGGTGCGGGTGACCTGTGGGCCTTGTTGGCCCCGCAGCAAACGCCCCAGCCGACCGGCACCAAGAATGGGGCGCTGTCCAACAATGCTGCAAGGCACGCCCGGCTGCAGTTGGTACTGTCCACTGAGCGCATCCCAGGGTGGGGCGCCCATTGGGGCACTTGCGCGTGTGTTCACTCCATTTGCCTTTCTGGCAGGGTGCAGTTGTGGGGCGGGCGGTATGCCATGGGACGGTTATGGGGGCGGCGTGTGCATCTGCACTGTGAAAATGGCAGCCATCTTTTGCTATTAAATTCGTAGCTGCTTGCGCATATTCTGCGGGGGCTGGAGGCCTCAATGGCGCTGGCTAGTTTGGCGAGGGACTCGGTTTGCGGCGGGCGCAGGCTCAGGCGGCCTGCGATAGGGTTGACTTCGCGTTGACTCACGATGCTCCCTTTTTGTTTTTACTTGTTACCTTGCTGCTTTTCACTGCACCATTGCCAACTGTTTTTAGAGCAGATTTTCTGGGTGCTTGTAACTCCGCGGGGGCGAGATAGCGCAGCTCCCGGCGTAGCTCCTGCTGCAACTCTTCTTCTGTTGGCAAGTGAACTGCCAATGCGAAGCAGATGGCGATAGTGACTCCATGACAGCCCCGAGTGCAAAATGCCCGGCGCCCAATCAAGGTCAGCAGAATTCCGAGACAGTGTGTCGGAATTGTGGTCCGTCGGGTCGGTGTTCATCAAATTCCGAGACGCTGTCTCGGAAATCAACAGCGGATAGTCAATATAGAACTGCCTGAAAGCCTCCAGGTTGTCCACCGAGTAACCACGTCCAAAGTCAAAGGTCAGCTGCTTGGAAAGCTCAGCCACTACTTGCGCGGTATTGACGCTGCGAGCGGCCTGGTTGCGCGCAGCCTGCAAGATTTCACGAACACGACCATACAAAGCCGGTGTGGACGCATCTGCTTTCACAAGCTTTTTTTTAGGGGCAGATTTTTTGGCTGCCTCGGTGCTCATGCCGCATCCCCACCAAACAAATCATCTTGCGCCGGGGTGTCTGCCACCTTTTTCTGCGCCATCGGCAGGTTGGCCACGTTCAGGCTGTAGTCGTCATGGCCCCACTCGCAGCGGTCTTTCACCATCTTGGGAATTTTCTTGAGCGTGAGGTTGGGCCAGCGTTGGGCAGCTTGCGCAGCCGTCACGCCGCGATAAGCGCCGCAGCACACCAGCAGACTGCGCGGGTCGTTGGGGTCGATGCCCACCTCGTGGCTCAGCGCCTCCAGTTGCTCAGGCCCCAGCGTTTGGATGACGCCCTTGGACAAGGGGCTTTGGAAGTCGAATAGGGCCGCTTCGACCTGGTGCGGATTCAGGTCCACCTGGGCATCGACCAGGGTGGAGGCCAGCAGATCGGCGGAGTCTGCACCCATACGGCGTGACAAAAGCCACGCTAGGTACTGGGACTGGTAGGGGGTGGAGATTGGCGGCACGGGTTATTCTTTCCTCGGGGATTATGGCCTTAGCCACCGCTTCAAAATGGCCTGTCAGCGGACTCCTACAAGCCTATCAGCGCTGTCCGACAGACAGAAGTCTCCGGGATTCGGATAATTGGAGTCCTCTCATTGCAAGGGGATCGAAATGCAGAACCCTGGTGGCATTGAGCGATAGCGAGATCTTCAACTCTTCAGGAGAAGTGAAATGACCAGCAAGAACACCATTTGTCTTTGGTTTGATGGCACCGCCGTCGATGCCGCAAGCAAGGCGATGTGCTCACGGTCGAGTTCACCGTGGCTGGCATCCCCTGCATCGGGCTCAATGGCAGTCCGCAGTTCAAGCACAGCGAGGCGTTTTCGTTTCAGATCGCAACCGACGACCAGATGGAGACCGACCGCTTGTGGAACGCGATCGTCAAAAATGGCGGGCAGGAAAGCGCGTGTGGCTGGTGCAAGGACCGGTGGGGGCTGTCCTGGCAGATCACCCCACGCGCCCTCACCGAGGCGATGGCCGACCCCGATCGCGCGGCGGCCAAGCGTGTGTTCGACGCGATGATGACGATGGGAAAGATCGACATCGCCACGATAGAGGCGGCGCGGCGGGCTGGCTGACGCCTCAGTTTGCGCTCAACGTTGGCCGCAAGGCTACTGATCCTGGCATGCGTTGATCTCGGCCCAGCCAGTGTTTTGCAAAGGGCGTGCCGGAGCGCACCATCGCTTGGGGCAGGTGGTCCTGAGCATCCAGCCTGAAGACTGCCACCGCCTCGACCAGGTCCGAGGCCTGGCCTTTGAGGCTGGACGCTGCGGCGGCCATTTCTTCCACCAAGGCCGCGTTTTGTTGTGTGGTCTGGTCCATCTGCGTGACCGCCTCGCCGACTTGCATGACACCGCTTGCCTGCTCGCTGCTGGCGGCACTGATCTCGCCCATGATGTCCGTCACCCGGCGGATGCTGCTGACGACTTCGGTCATGGTCAAGCCCGCCTGGTCGACCAGGGCAGTCCCTTGCTCCACGCGCTCCACACTGGCGTTGATCAGACTCTTGATCTCTTTGGCCGCATCTGCGGAGCGCCCCGCGAGGCTGCGCACTTCCGAGGCGACCACTGCAAAACCCCGGCCTTGTTCCCCCGCGCGAGCGGCCTCCACGGCGGCGTTCAAGGCGAGGATGTTGGTCTGAAAGGCGATTCCGTCGATGACTTGAATGATGTCGCTGATTTTTCGGGACGATTCGTTGATGCCCTTCATGGTCTCCACCACCTGGCCTACGACGTTGCCGCCTTGCACCGCCACGCTGGACGCATTCAAGGCCAACTGGTTGGCCTGGCGGGCACTGTCGGCATTTTGTTGGACGGCGGCACCGAGTACCGCCATGGAGGTGGCTGTTTTTTCCAGGGAGCTGGCCTGTTGTTCGGTGCGGTTGGAGAGATCGGTGTTGCCCTGTGCGATCTCGGCACTGGCCGCAGCCACGGTTTCCGAACCGAGGCGTACATCGGCAACGATTTTGGCGAGCTGGTCGCGCATCGCTTTCATGGCGGCCATCACACTGGTGGTGTCACCGCTGCGCACCTGGAGTTCATGCGTCAGGTCGCCGTCGCGCACTGCCTCTGCGGCTTTGCGCACTTCCATGGGTTCAGCACCGAGCCGCTCCATGACCGAGCGTTTGATGCCCCACAGGGTTGCTACCGCCAGCACCACGGCGAGCAGGGTGGCAAATACCAAAAGGTTAAACCAGGTATTTTTGGCTGCAACCGCGCTCTCCACATTGGCCAGGGTGCGTGCGTCCACGAGTACCAAAAAGTCGTCCACCGGTTGCATGATCTTGGCCTTGAACTGGTGGTATTTTTTGTCGTGCATCATGGCTTGCGCCCGGGGCAGGTCCGGCGCACCCTTGGTGCTAAAGCCACCTTTGCCATCGGCCAGTTGACCCTTGACCAGGTTCATGGCCACGGTTTCGGTGTTCACCAGGTCATCTGAATTGGCCTGCGCTTCTTTCAGTTTGGCAAACTCCGCGTCGGTAAAACCGGCACGTTTCATCAACTCCTGCAAAGGAATGGCATCCCCGGTGCCACGGTCGGGATGGATGCCGACCGCACGGAAGTCCCAGTAGATTTTTTCGTATTGATTGGGGCGTGCCTTTTTGCCATTGCGGATATCCAGTATTTCAAAATACTGTTTCTCCCATTCGGCATCGCCCGAGACCACATAGGTTCGGGCCAAACGCGTCAGGTCGTCCGAGCTTTGGCGCAACTCATCTGCGAGCATGTACGAGGTGTACCGCGACAGGTAGGCTTGCGAAATATGGTCATTGGCTGCACCCAGCTTGTACAGAGAAAAGACAAGCAGCAGCGCGGGAAAAAGTAGCGCTAGCAGTATGGTCCGGAACATTTGGCCGATTGTTTTCATGTATCACTCCCTGCTGAGTTGTGCCCGATTTTTTGGGGCTGGCGCCCTCATGGACGCTATTTAGGCAAACTCCGGGGATTGGCGCTATGCGACTTATCAACGCGCGGTCAAGTGGTCCAGGGGGCGGGCTTGCACGGCCGTGGTATGGGTTTGCGGCTGGCTGGGCGCTACTGAAAGAATAGCTGTTTGCGCAGTGTTTATAAGGGCTGGAGGCCTATTTGGCTTGTAATATTGCCCAAGGCATGTCCAAAAGTTGCAAGCCCCGGGGCTGCGAATTTTTACGCTTGCGTGCTCAGATTCGCTGGGTGGGGGCCTTGCATGCATCCTGGCGAAGGCCCCTGTGGCTCAAGCCCAGGCTGACCCAGCCATCGTCAAACAGGGCGTCGAGTTTTTTCTGCAAGCCAAGAAGTTTCCAGATCATGGTGGGCATCCTCTCTTTAGAAATGGGGGCGCTTGTTCAACAAGTGGGCGCGTTGCAAGGCAAAAAATTCCAGTACGCCCCACAGGATGCAGGCTGGCAATGCGACATACCGAAAGAAAGCAGCGTTGCGGGTCATAGAAGGGCGCCTTTGCATGAACAGACTGCCAAGGTAATGGTCTTGTGTGACAGCGTTATGTCAGTGCGAAATTCAGACACAGGCTGTGCAAAATCTGTTCTGACCATGGCATCCCCTGTATGCTTTTGTGCTGCGCCGGGGCGTTTTCCTGGCATTTTTTTAGGCACTTGTGGCAACGCATCAACTTCCCGAATTGGACGCGCTGGAACGCATCATTGAATTGGGTGCCGGGCAGTTGGAGAGCCGCACGGTGGCTAGCGTGACCCTGCCCCAGGGGGGCGTTTACCCCATCCATGCGGTGCTGCTGGGGAATCCGGATAAATCTGTCCCGGCCGTCGGTTATTTCGGTGGTGTGCATGGCTTGGAGCGGATCGGTGCGGAAGTGGTCATCGCCTATTTGCAAAGCCTGGTCATGCGCTTGCAGTGGGACAGCACCCTGCACAAACAACTGGAGTCGGTGCGACTGGTGTTTATGCCCATCGTCAACCCCGGTGGCATGGCGGTAGGTACGCGTGCCAACCCCCAGGGGGTGGACCTCATGCGCAATGCCCCCATCTCTTCCGAAGAGTCTGTTCCTTTTTTGGTAGGTGGGCAGCGCATCAGCGCCCGTTTGCCCTGGTACCGGGGCGCGCAGTCCGCCCCGATGGAAATCGAAAACCAGGCGGTCTGCGAGGTGGTGGCTGCGGAGTTGCTGACCCGGCCCTTCAGCGTGGCGGTGGACTGCCACTCGGGTTTTGGGTCGCGTGACCGCATCTGGTTTCCGTACGCCCACACCCGGGCCTGTATTGCCCATTTGGCGGAGATCCAGGCGTTGAAACATATTTTTGTGCAGTCCAACAGCCACCACCGCTATATCTTCGAGCCGCAAAGCCAGCAGTATCTGGCCCATGGTGACCTGTGGGATTATTTGTACAAGCTCTCGTGTGTGCAGACGCAAGGCATATTTTTGCCGCTCACGCTGGAGATGGGCTCCTGGCTGTGGGTCAAGAAAAATCCGCGCCAACTGTTTTCCCGGCACGGCATTTTTAATCCATTGATTGAGCACCGGCAGCAGCGGGTGCTGCGGCAGCACCAGTCTTTATTGGACTTTTTGTCGCGTGCGGCGTGCGGCCACCGCCTGTGGTTGCCCCATGCCGAGAACCGGGCTCAGTTTCACGCCCAGGCCCTACAGGATTGGTACTGAAGACGTTTCCCGCCCTGCGGCAAGGCCACGCAAAAACTCCACCAGACCGGGGTCCACCGGTAGCTTGGCGGCCAGCGCACTGGCTTGCGTGATGTCACGGGCGCTCCCAATGCTGGTTTGCAGTGCCGTGGCTTTCTGGTGCCAGCGTTGTGCACGCCGCTTCCAAAGAAGGGGTTCCAGTGCCTCAATTCCGTAACGCAAACGCTTGGCGAATATGCGTATGCGGTGCAGGTCTTCCGCACCAGGTGCGTCCTGGGTGGCATCCTCCATGCGCTTGTGCAAACGGGCAATGCGCCGCCGTGCCCACGGCCGCAACGGCATCGGCATCGGCACTTCTGTAGCGGTGTGGCCTGGCACGGGGGGTGTTGTCAGCTCTTCCAGCCACTGTGTGGTTGCCAGCAAGGCCAGGCCGATGGCCGGTGTTTGGAGTGCAGTTTGCACGGACTTTCTCTGGCTAGCCGCCGCGGTGGCCAGGGTGCCCAACATGGTTTCAAAGGTTTGCACCCGTTGGGCATCACCCTGGGCATAGGCGTCAAGGAACGGAGGCAAAGTTTCGGTCAGTGCGACATCCAGATCCCGAAGTGTGCCCAGGTCGCTCAGGAAAGGGCGCAGAGCCAACCACGGCGGGTTCGCGTGGGCGGGCAGCGCCGGCTTGAAAAGCCGCAAAGCACTTTTGAAACGGCGCCAACCGACCCGGGCCTGGTGCACCACTTCAGGAGCATCCGAGGTGTACAAAACAAGGAGGTTGGATGTGAATTGGCTGAACATTTCGCGCAGCACCCGCCCCGCTGCCTCGTGCAATGCAAGCTCGCGGGTCAATTCCGGAGGTCTGGCCCGCACTGGCCTGTCCCATGTGTTTTGCGCCAGCGCATACCCGCGTTCCGCTTTGCTGGTGTTCGCAGGCAGCACCGCAATGGTGGTCGCAATGCTCTGGGCGGTATCGAACAGTGCTTTGGGCGTGCCTGACAATAGTTCAAACTCCAGTTCGCAGATGGGTGCGCTGTTCTCACCGGTCACGATCTGCCCGACATCCAGGGCCACTTCCACCGAACTGCCATCAGTTACGCGTACCAGCCAACTGCTGCGCTCAAAGCTGGTCGTGAAGCAGGGCGCAAGTGCCTGGAATACCTGCCCGCTTGGGTCTATCTGCGACCACGGTGTGGCCTCCAGCGCATGCAAGTCCAGCGCACCGTTGGGTACCGCCACTTCCCACTCCCCGCGTTGACTGAGCGCTGAATCGCTGGCGCCACCCATCTTGAGTGTTTGCAGCCACTGGGGATGCTTGTCGCTGCCCACGCGCCTGAGGCGCAAGGCAATGCGGGCTTGGTGCAGGACTTGGTCCGGCGTGTCGAAGTAAATGTTGTGCAGCTGCCTGACGCTGGCTTTCTTGCGCGATAAAAGTGGGGTCCGGGCCAAGCGTTGTGCCAGCTGCGACGGGTCTTGTGTTGGCACGGCCAGCTTGAGTTCAACTTCGGTGGGGTGGGGATTCGGTGCATCGGATTTCATGTTTTCAGCGTCTCCCATAGATCCGCACAGTATGCCGCGAAGCACTCCACCGGTCCGTCATGAAAATTTCATTGTGATGTCACCCGCTCGTCATTTGGTTTGACTATCGTCACTTTTATCAAACACAGGAGCAGCAATGCTGACGATCGAAAGCCTCTACGAATCCCTGGCCGCCACCGCAGAAGACGATATACCGGGCTCCACCGCCATGGTCACGCGGGCTGAGCAGATGGCGCGCAGCCAGGAGGCCGCCTCTGCGGATACGACCAACGAGCAGCTTCGGGAGATGTTTGCACGCATTGAGGGGGTTTCCACGATCGCGGTGGTCGAGAACGGGCGCCCTATTGGTCTGGTCAATCGGCATGTTTTTATGGAGCAGTATGCCAAGCCGTACGCCCGTGACCTGTATGGACGCAAGAGCTGCATTGCCTTCATGGACAAGTCTCCCTTGATCGTTCCGGTGTCGACGCCGGTGGAAGTCCTGGTCAAGGCCGCAGTGGATTCGGGTGGCAAGGTTCTGGACGATGGGTTCATCACCACCTTGAATGGCGAATACCACGGTGTGGGAACCGGGTTTGGCTTGGTCAAAGCCATGTCGGAAATCGAGGCTGAGAAGACACGGCAACTAATGGCCAGCATCAATTACGCCAGCCTGATTCAGCGCTCTCATTTGGTGGAGTCAGACCAGGTGTTGCGCCACGACATAGGCGACTACGGCTTGATCTGGAAACCGCGGGACGTGGTCGGAGGCGATGCCTATTTCTTTCGCAAGGTGGCCGACGGTGTATTTGGTTGTGTGTTTGATTGCACGGGGCACGGTGTGCCAGGTGCGTTTATGACCTTGATTGTTTTGTCATTTCTGGAGCAAATGGTTCTGCCTGAAGCCAGTGACATTGATCCTGGCGCGATTTTGGGGCAGATGAATGTGTATATCAAACGGGTCTTGCGCCAGGAAGATCGCTCTTCCAGCGACGTGGCCTCGGGGGAGAAAATTTCTAACGACGGACTGGATGCGGCCGCGTTTGTATTGGCGCCCGATCACAGCGGCTTGCGCTTTGCTTCCGCCAAGTTGAGCCTGTTGGTCGCACGGGAGGGCAGTGCCGAGATTGAAGTGGTGGATGCAGACAAACACGGCATCGGTTACGCGGACACGCCGCTTGCAACCCAATGGACTACGCGCCAAGTCGAGCTGGGGAGTCAATGCATGGTGGTGATTCCTACCGATGGTGTGATTGACCAGATTGGCGGCAGCAAGGCGATTGCGCATGGCCGCAGGCGTCTGGTGCAGTTCATGACAGAACACCGCTCGCTGGACGCGGGCAAACTGGTCAGTGCCTTTGAGGATAGCTTTTCCCAGTGGCAGGACAGCCAGAAGCGGCGCGACGACGTGACCATGCTGGCCTTTGGTACACGCAGGTGCTGATATGAACCTCAACACTTTTGAGATTTTTCAGGCCCAGGCCCAGGCGTCGGGCATTATTTTTTACCACAGCGGTGAGTTCACCGGCGCCATCATTACGGCCGCTGCCGAATCTTTGAAGCACCGCATAGAGGAGTCTGGCGCATCCGGCCCTGCCAAGCGCAAGCTGTTTTCCACCTTTGTGGAAATGGCGCAAAACATTCTTCACTATGCGGCGCTGCCCCCAGGTGCAGACCCAGCGTTTGTCCATGGCAAACCCGGAACGATCGGCATCGGCAAGTGCGGCGATGACTATTGGGTGGTGTGTGTCAATCGGGTCGAGACGGCGCATATCGCGCGCTTGTCCGAAAAACTCGATGCGGTGCGCTCCATGAGCCTGGAAGATATTCGCAAGAGCTACCGCGCGCAGCTTCACAACACGGAGCATGCGGCGCAGGACACCCTGAGCAAGGGGGCGGGCCTGGGCTGGCTCACGATTGCACGCGATAGCAAGCAGCCGCTGGAGTACAGCTTCACTTCAGAGCCCGAGTCCCTGGGCAAAACAGCCTTCTTTTTTGTCAAAGCCGTTATCTGATTTGCGGCACACCCATTTCTGTCACCCTTTGAAAGTACCACTATGCAAATTCTCAGAGCAACCCGTACCGCAGTGACCCCTGAAATCGTTTTTTCACGCGCAGAAAACAAGCTGCTGATTGATGGCGAGTGTTATCCCGAAAATCCGCTGCCATTTTTTACGCCCATTGTGGGGGCACTCAAGGCGCACCTGGAAAGTCACCGGCCCAGCCAATTCGATGCCCATATGCGTCTGCAGTACGTGAACAGCGCCTCCACCAAAGGCCTGCAAACCATCATTTCCGTGCTGAACGATGCGGGGAGCCAAGGTACCAATGTGAATGTGTACTGGACGCATGATCCAGAAGACGACGCGATGGAAGAGTTGGGGCAGGATTTGGTGGAGGATTTCGCCAACGTGCTGCTGTTTCGCCAGCCCCTGGCTGCCTGAACTGCAGCCTGTTAGTCGCGCTGCTTTTTAACCGCCACCCACCCGGCGACCAGGGTGAAGGTAATGATGATGGCGACGACGATCCAGAATCCGTGGGAGTGGTCAGCCCAAGGTATGCCACCTACGTTCATGCCAAGCAAGCCTGCGATGATGTTGATGGGCAGTGCCAATACGGTGACTACCGTTAGCACAAACAGGCTGCGGTTGTTGGCCTCGGCAACCCGGCCGGCAATTTCTTCCTGCAACAGTTTGATCCGTTCCTGTAGTGTTGCCATATCACTCAGGGCTACGTTAAATTCTTCGGTGGATTGGCGCAGGTCTTGCAGGTCTTCCTCGTCGATCCATACGGGCGGTTTTCTCAAAAGGCGAAACAAGGCCGCCGGTTCCGGTGCCAGCAGGCGTTGCAGGCGCACCAGAAGACGCCGAAGCGATCCCAAATCAGCCCGCTTGGTCTCCATGCGCCCTGACAGTAATTTGTCTTCAATGCCATCCACGCGTGAAGTGGTCCCGCGAACAATGTTGACCAGAACGTCACCCTGGTCATGCATCAAATGCACCAGCAGCGCCACTGTTGAGCGCATTGGGGTGCCGCGTTTAACGGCATCGCGCAGGCGGTCAATGGAGCGCAGAGGCTGCATTCGCACACTAACGACCAGCCGCGCGCTGACGGACAGCCACAAAGTCGAGATATCGGAAGGTTCGAACGCAAAATCGTAGTTGACGTCGTTCACCACGGCCACCAGGGTGTCGTCATCCAGTTCAACCCGGGTGGAGCGCGAGCCATCGCGCAAAGACTCGTGAAATACGTTGGACAGTTTGACGCGTTCACGCAACCATTTTTCTGTGGCGGAGTGTGCCAGGTTGAAGTGGAGCCATACAAAGCCCTGCGCAGGATCCGCGACAGAGAGCCATTCAAGTGCCTGTTCGGTTTCGATCGCTTTTCCATGCCCGTCGGCACCGAAATGGAAACCACAGATCAGTCCATTGGAATCACAACCATAAGTCAGGGTAGTAGGGAAAGACATAGTGCACGCTTTGAAATCAACCTTTCAGTGTTTGCACATTTGGTGTCCATTTGATGACAAATCCAGCAAAGATAAATATAAATATTTGCCAGGCGTTTTGCCCCAGTTTTTCTGGACATTGCCTTGTTGGAAAGGTACATTTTTGATAATTGTCAACCTAGAGAAACCCTATGTCACGCCAATTTAACGAGTTAATCCGACGTTTCAATGAATTTAAGGACCGGTTCGGAGAGGATGACCCCCTCGTCTCCCAGTGGCGTACCGAAATCGACATGCGGGAGGCCCTTGAATTCAACGCTTCGGACACTGCATTGGCGCCTGACCGGTCCGTAGGACGCGCCGAGAAAGTTGTTTTCAGGAACGCCGCGTTGGAAAGGCTGCTTTCGCGCCTATAGGCAATAGCCAGCGGGTTGTCATCAATTCTTCATTCAATTGCCTTCTTTGGGTCATATTGGGTCTGCAAACTCCACCGTGAGAACAGATTCATGGAAGGAGATTTCGATGCAGAACTCTGTCACTGCCCACGCCGCGCTGGCCGTACCCTCAGTGGGTGTTATTTCAGGATTTTCCGACGGTTTACAGACTCGGCAGGAACCGCGCCCTGGCATTGCTGTTTCTTGGGCGGTTCACCAGGATGAAGTGCGTGCAGCACAGCGTTTGCGTTTTGAGGTGTTTGCCGGGGAAATGGGTGCGCGGCTCAGCACTCCAGTGCCCGGCCATGATATTGATCTGTTTGACAACTACTGCGAACACCTCTTGGTGCGGGATCAGGCCACCCAGCAGGTGATTGGCACCTACCGGGTATTGACCCCGGCCCAGGCCAAGCGGGTGGGCAGCACCTACAGCGATACCGAGTTTGACCTGACCCGCCTGCGTATGCTGCGCGAGCGCATGGTGGAATTGGGGCGCAGCTGTGTCCATCCCGACCATCGGCACGGCGGCGTCATCATGGCGTTGTGGGGTGCATTGGCCGAGTTCATGGTGCGCAACCAGCTGGACACCATGATCGGGTGCGCCAGCGTGCCCATGCTCCACCAGGGCATTGTCAGTGGCAATGCCGCAGCCAGCATCTGGCGCCAGGTGCAAGCCACGCATTTGGCGCCTATTGAATACCATGTGCGTCCCCGCTTGCCTTTGCCTCTGGAGCAACTGGACGCCTCGTTGGAGGTCGAGCCTCCTGCGCTCATCAAAGGTTATTTGCGCCTGGGTGCCAAGGTGCTGGGCCCACCGGCTTGGGATCCAGATTTCAACTCTGCGGATCTGCCCATGCTGATGCGCATCGCCGACTTGCCCGCACGTTACCGCAAACACTTTCTGGGGGTGTGATGCGCACCGCCTTCGATGCCTTGGGCGCCGATTGGCAAGGTCGGGCGGTCAACGTGGCGGCGGACAGCGATGACGACGCTGGGCACAGGCGCTACCGGGCGGTGTTCATTTCCGACATCCATTTGGGCACGGCAGGTTGCCAGGCCAAGGCTTTGCTGGATTTTCTGCGGCACCACCCCAGCGACCACCTCTACCTGGTGGGCGACATTGTGGATGGGTGGCAGTTGCGCCGCCGCTGGTTTTGGCCGCAGGCCCACAACGATGTGGTGCAAAAGCTCTTGCGCCGTGCACGCAAAGGTTGCAGGGTGGTTTTCATTCCCGGCAACCATGACGAATTTGCACGGGCTTTTGTGGGCCACCAGTTTGGTGGCATCGAAGTATGTGAAGACACGGTGCATACCACCGCCGATGGCCGCACCCTGTGGGTGACCCATGGCGACTACTTTGACGGCGTCATCCAGTGCGCCAAGTGGCTGGCCTATGTGGGCGATAACCTGTACGAGTTCACCCTCAAGCTCAACCGCTACCTCAATGGTCTGCGTGCGCGGCTGGGTTTGCCGTACTGGTCTTTGTCGGCCTATCTCAAACAAAAGGTCAAAAAGGCTTTGAACTACGTGACCGACTTTGAAGTGGCGGTGGCCAACGAAGCGCGTTCCCGAGGGCACCGTGGCGTGGTATGTGGACATATTCACCGGGCCGAAATGCGTGAAATCGACGGCATTTTGTACTGCAACGATGGCGACTGGGTGGAGAGCCGTAGCGCCTTGGTGGAACATATGGATGGCCACCTGGAACTGGTTTTTTGGGGTGGCACACCCGGCTTGTCGGGTGGAAGCAACAGCCAATTGGCACCTCTGGCATTGAAGGAGACACACGCGTGAAACTGGCCCTCGTTACGGATGCATGGCTACCCCAGGTCAATGGTGTTGTCACAACGCTGGTGGAACTGGTTCGGGAGATGGAAGGCCTGGGGCACCAGGTGGTGGTGATCCACCCCGGCCTTTTCAAAACCCGGCCCTGTCCGGGTTATGCGGGCATTGACCTGGCGGTTCGGCCTGCCAAAGCATTGGCCCGTCAACTGGACGAGATGGCGCCCGATGTTGTGCACCTTGCCACCGAGGGGCCGCTGGGCTGGGCGGCCCGGCGCTACTGCCTTCAGCGCAAGCTGGCCTTCACCACGGCCTTTCACACCCGGTTTCCTGAGATTTTGAAGGCGGCCCTCAAAATACCGCTGTGGCTGGGCTATGCGGTGTTTAGGCACTTTCACAGGCCTTCCAGTGGTGTACTGGTGCCCACGCCGAGCGTGTTGCACATGCTGCACGCACGCGGGTTCAAAAATCTGCGCAGCTGGACCCATGGCGTGGATATGCAATTGTTCAGCTACAAGGAGTCGCCAGAGGTCTATGCGCCTCTGGGAATACTGGCGCGGCCGGTGTCGCTGTTTGTGGGGCGGGTGTCGTATGAGAAAAACATCGATGCCTTCCTGAAGCTGGATGTGCCCGGTACCAAGGTGGTGTGCGGGGTGGGGCCGCTGGAAACACAGTTGCGGGAGCGTTATCCGCATGTGCGCTGGCTCGGGCTGTTGCCGCGCGATGAGTTGGCACAGGTGTACGCGGCTGCGGATGTGTTTGTGATGCCCAGCCAGTCAGAAACGTTTGGCCTGGTGATGCTGGAGTCTATGGCCAGTGGAACGCCGGTGGCCGCTTACCCCGTGGAGGGACCACTCGAAGTGGTCGGCAGCCCGGCCCAGGGAGGGGTATTGGAAAAAGACCTTTCCACAGGGTGGTACAGCGCACTGACGGTTCCCCGCCATGAGGCTCGGGCTCGGGCCATGGCATTCAGTTGGGCGTATGCTTCGTTGCTGTTTCTTGGGCATTTGGTGCCCGCGAGGCAGGGGAAGGTGTTGGACCCGGTTGCCATTGCGCGCAGTGCTGTCACATAACTGTCATTTCAACCGTCAACAATTCTTCATCTTATTGTCATAGTCAGATTGGGAGCCATGTCGCCTACTTTTCGCCAACTCAAATCACAAGATGTGGGAAACGCACCGGAGTTACTGGACCGTGACCAGAGTCTGCTGGCATTCAATGAGCGGGTGCTGGATTGGGCTGTGCGTGACGACGTGCCCTTGATGGAACGGCTGCGTTATTTGTGCATCGTTTCTTCCAATCTGGATGAGTTTTTCGAAGTCCGAGCCGAACCGCATCTGGCAGCCAACCGGGCCAATGACCGCAAGGGCGTGTACACGGTGGATACTTTTGAGCGTTTGGCTGGGGCTTTGCACCATTTGGTCGCTCGCCAATACGCGTTGTACAACGAAAAACTGATGCCTGCATTCGAGGCGCAGGGCATCAAAATCATGTCGCACGGCGAGCGCAACACCGTGCAACGGCAGTGGGTTCGGCAGTATTTTGAACGTGAAGTGCGCCCTTTGCTGATTCCGGTGGGGCTGGACCCCTCACACCCGTTTCCGCAGGTGGCCAACAAGTCCTTGAACTTTATTGTGCGCTTGAGTGGCAAGGATGCCTTTGGGCGCGAGAACGAAATTGCCATCGTCAAAGTGCCGCGTGTGTTGCCGCGCCTGATCCGCATGCCCGACAAGGTGTCCGGCGGAGTGACCATGTTTGTTTCCTTGTCCAGTGTCATCCGGGCGCATTTGTCCGAGTTGCTGCCGGGTCGCACCGTGGGCCAGTTTTCACAATTCCGCGTCACCCGGCATTCGGACCTGGCGGTTGATGAGGAAGATGTCCAGAATTTGCGCACCGCCTTGCGCGCGGGGCTGGAGGTGCGCCACTACGGTCAGGCCGTGCGGCTGGAGGTTTCCGCTGGTTGCTCGGAGTATCTGGCCGAATTTTTGCTCAAAGAGTTTGATCTGCCACAACAGGCGCTGTACCGGGTGGCGGGTCCGGTGAATCTGGTACGCCTGACCCAGTTGATTGATTTGCTGGACCGGCCTGACCTGTGTTTCACGCCCTACAAGGCCAGTTACCCCGTGCAAATGAACCATGGGCAGTGTATTTTTGACCAGCTCAAACTGGGCGACATTCTGATCCACCAGCCTTTTGAGAGTTTTGACGGTGTGCTGGCTTTTTTGCGGGAAGCGGTCAACGATCCCCAGGTGTTGGCGATCAAACAGACCATTTACCGCACCGGTTCCGACTCCACCCTGATGGATTTGCTGCGTGAAGCGGTGCGGCGTGGCAAGGAAGTGACGGTGGTGGTTGAACTCAAGGCGCGGTTTGACGAAGAGGCCAACATCAACTGGGCCGAAATGCTGGAATCCATTGGTGCACAGGTGGTTTACGGTGTGGTGGGCTTAAAGACCCACGCCAAGATGATGCTCATTACCCGGCGCGAGGGCAGAGCGCTCAAGCGTTACGGGCACTTGTCTACCGGGAATTACAACCCGCGCACCGCAGGCCTTTACACCGACCTGAGCCACATCACCGCCGATACGGCACTCACGGCTGATATGGAGCATGTGTTTGTGCATCTGGCCAGCCACAGCAAGTTGCCCCGTTTGCGCAAGGTCTGGATGGCGCCTTTTTACCTGCACCGCAATCTCATCGGCAAAATCGACAGTCTGGGCGTGGCGGCTGGCAAGGGAAATCCGTCCCGCATCGTTGCCAAAATGAATTCGCTGACCGATGAAGCCCTGATTCGCAGTCTGATGCGGGCGGGGGCGCAGGGGGTCAAAATTGACCTGATCGTACGTGGCGCCTGCATGTTGCCCGCACAAGTACCTGGCCATACCGACAACATCCGGGTGCGCTCCATCATTGGCCGCTTTTTGGAACATTCCAGGGTGTTCTATTTCCGCCAGGGTGAGGTGGAGGAGCTGTATCTGTCCAGTGCGGACTGGATGAACCGCAACATGGTGCGCCGCGTGGAATTGGCGTGGCCCGTGACCGATGCCGTGCAGCGCCAGCGCATTGTGGACGAATGCCTGGTGGCGTATTTGCATGACGGCGTGGATGCCTGGGACATGGGGCCTGACGGAACTTACACCCACGTCCAAGGGGATGGCAAAACGGCCGTGCATGGTGCACAGGCCGCATTAATGGTGCGGTATGGCCGCAATGTGCCGGGGAAACGGGGAGTTTAAGAGCATGGACCTGATTTTGTGGCGGCATGCGGAGGCCATTGAGCTCGATCTGGTGGGGGACGACATGGTGCGAACCCTGACGCCGCGGGGAGAAAAGCAGGCAGCCCGCATGGCCGCGTGGCTGGACCGTCAGCTGCCCGAGGGCGCCAAAGTATGGGCCAGCCCAGCTTTGCGGACGGAACAAACGGCCAAAGCCTTGGGGCGAAAGTTCAAGACCAGTCCCGCACTGGCGCCACTGGCCACAGTGGACCAGTTATTGGAGCTGGTGCAGTGGCCCCACGCCAAGGGCTGTGTGGTGGTCGTGGGGCACCAGCCCACCCTGGGGCAAACCATAGCGAAGCTCTTGGCTTTGGGCGACCAGGAGTTGGTTGTTAAAAAGGGCGCGGTGTGGTGGTTGCGCTACCGCGAGCGCGAAGCCGCCAACAAGACCGTGGTGCTGACGGTTCAGTCTCCCGAACTGTTGTAGCGCCTCGGCCAGAGCCGGTCATTCCATTTCCATATCAATGCGATATGTCGTTGCCCCTCCTGGTCGTGCTAAAGCACTGCCTGCGTCGGTGCGCCTCATCTCGCCTTGATCTGAAAACGGAATCAGCTTGATTTTTTGCTGGCAGGGCGCCCGGTTTTGAGACTGGGAACGGCCTTGATGGCTGCCAGGAATGCTTCATCGGTCATGGCGGCGATGGCCTTGATGCCTGCGCGAATCAGCTCTGTTTTCTTGGCGGGGCTGGCCAGTTTTGCAGCGCGAAGTTTCAAAATATCGAGCACCGCGTATTCCGGCTTGGGAATGGTCAGGCTGTCACGAACCATCTTGGGCTTTTTCACCTTCACCGGCTTTTCTGCTACGGGTTTGGCTGGGGCCTTGGCTTTGACGGCCGGTTTCGCTGCGGACTTCGCCGCAGGCTTGGCAGCGGGTGCGGAGGCTGCGGGTGCAGTGGGTTTGGCAGCGGTCTTCTGGGGAGTGGGGGCCACGGTTTTGGAACGTGTTTTTGCTGCAGGCTTGGCTGCGGCTTTGGCGGGAGCGGGTACTGCAGTTGTGGCGACAGAGCCATTGGGCAGGGCGACGACAGCTTGTTTTTCGGTGTTGGTCATTCAGTTTTTCCTTTTTGATAAACGATATATACAGTTTATATCGTTTATTCACAGGGGTCAATTCAGGTGCAATGGCGCGTTGCCCGGCTTGTCATCTCTCTGTAATGCCACTGTCATTGAGTCGTCATTTCTCGGGCATAAACTGATTTATGTCATCAGCAGGAGAAATTTGTGCACCTTCAATTGTTGCGGAATGTGACCCGGGTTTCGGAAGTCGCCGGGAGGCAGGGGCCTTTGGAGAGTTTGCTGCACGAGCGCCTGCTTTACCCGGTGTTTCAGCCCATTGTTCAGCTGGGTAATGCGTCCATTTATGCCCACGAGGCCTTGATACGTGGTCCGCAGGGCACGGCATTGCACACGCCCGATGCGCTCTTGCGGGCTGCAGCACAGGAGCACCTCAGTTACGAGTTCGAGATTGCCTGCCTGGAGGCCGCCATGCAAACCTGGGGGCAACTGCGGGTGGCAGGCCGTTTGTTTGTCAACATCAGTGCCATGGCCCTGACGCAGTTGTTTGCACTGCGCGGACGTGAAGCGCTGCTGGGGCTGATCGCGGGGTTTGGAGTTGTTCCACGTATGCTGGTGCTGGAGATTACCGAACACGAGCGTGTGGAAGACATGGACCATCTGGCGCAGGTGGTTTCAGAAGTCCGTTCCGCAGGAGTGGCACTGGCCTTGGATGATTTTGGGGACGGGCGCTCCAGCTTGCGGCTGTGGTCGCAGCTCAAGCCCGAGCTGGTCAAGATCGACAAGTACTTCACCCGCAACATCAGTGAACACGGCGACAAGCTCAAAACCATCCAGGCCTTGCAGCAAATCGCCGAGATTTTTGGCACGCAGCTGGTGGCCGAGGGGATTGAAACCCCGGAAGACCTGCGGGTGCTGCGTGACCTCGGAATCACCTATGGACAGGGGTATTTTCTGGGGCATCCGGACCGCAAACCCCTGAAGTACCTGGGGGTCGATGCCTTGCGGGTTTTGCGCGAGCGCCAGGTGGCCGTTTTTCCGGAGTTGACACGGTCTACGCCGGGCGGACATCTGCGCAGCCTTTCGCTGGTGCGGGCGCCTACGGTGGGTCTGGACACCAGCAATGACGAGTTGGCCTCCATTTTTTTGGACATGCCAGACTTGCACGCCGTGGCCCTGGTGAACACCGAACGACCGGTGGCCATCATCAACCGCGTGCAATTCATGAACGAATACACCAAGCTGTATTACCGCGAAGTGTGGGGCCGGAAATCCTGTGCGGTGCATGCCAATTTCGAGCCCCGCATCATTGAGCGGGACCACAGCGTTGATGAGCTGGTGGGTATCTTGACCTCACAAGACCAGCGCTACCTGAGCGACGGATTTATCGCCACGGAGAATGGCCGCTATGCGGGTTTGGGCACCGGCGACCAGTTGGTGCGCTCGGTCACCGAGGTGCGCATTGAAGCGGCCCGCCACGCCAATCCCCTGACGTTTTTGCCCGGCAATATTCCCATCAGCCAGCACATCGAACGTTTGCTCAAAAAAAAGGCCCGGTTTGTGGCTTGTTATGCCGATTTAAACCATTTCAAACCCTTTAACGACCACTACGGTTATTGGCGCGGGGACGAGATGATCCGCCTGGTGGCCAAAATTGCCATGGAGCAGTGCGACCCCCAGTGGGATTTTTTGGGGCATGTGGGTGGGGATGATTTCATCCTGCTGTTCCAAAGCCCGGACTGGCAGCTGCGGTGTGAGCGTTTGGTGGTGGAATTCGCCGCCAGAGCGGAAGCCATGTTTGACGAAGATGCCAGGCGCCAAGGGGGAATTCAGGCCGAAGACCGGCATGGTGTTTCCCGGTTTTTTCCTTGCACCACCCTGTCCATCGGTGCCGTGGTCATTGATGGCAGCCAGTTTTCCAGGGCCGAAGACGTGGCCAACCTGGCCGCTTCTGCCAAACACGACGCCAAACAGAGCGGTGGTGGGGTGTTTGAAAGAGTGACCCCTGTTTCAACGCAGGTTTGAATTCAGGCGCCAACAATCTCAAGCGACCAGGGCGTTTTTTGCCAGGCCAGTGCTTCTTCGCGCAGCAGGTAGGCTGACTGGGGGTAGGCCGCAGCCCAACCGGCGCGGCAGGTCAGCCGGGCATGGGTGCTTTGGGGGTCCATTCGCTCCAGTGCCATGCCCGCCAAATCGGGGTCACGCCGGGCGTGGCACAGAATCACGGCCAGGCGCAGTGCCATGAGCTGGGCCACAAGGTCATTCTCGGTTAAAACGGCTTCCAGCTTGCGCAGCTTGCCACGGTGCCCCAGTACCAGCAGGCTGAGGCGGTGCATTTCGGAGAGCGAAAAACCCATGGCGTCCGCATTGTCCAGAATGTAGGCACCGTGTTTGTGGCAGTCGCTGTGGGAGATGTGGCTGCCAATCTCGTGCAACTGGGCTGCCCAGCTCAGCTTGCGCAGCAGGCGTGCCTGGTGCGCATGGTTCGACGCAGGCTGGGTTGCCATCAACTGGGTGAACAATTCAATGGCCACCTTGCCAACCCGTTCTCCATGGGTGGTGTCCACGGAAAACTTCTTCTCCAGACGGTGCACGCTTTTGAAGCGCAGGTCGTCTTCGGTGTGGGTGGTCCCCAGCAGATCACAAATCAGGCCGTGGCGCAGACCGCCTGCCGCCCGTTGCATGCTCTGGACGCCCAGCAGGCTGAACACCGCGCGCATGACGCTCACCCCGCCGCCGATGATGGCTTTGCGGTCTTCGCGCATGCCGGGCAGCTTGAGCCGGTCTGCGCTTTGGGCCATCACCAATTTTTCGAGCAACCAGTCCAGTCCATCCTGGGTCACCGTATCGGCAGGCCAGCCGGCGGCCACCAGCACGTCGCCAATGGCGCCCACGGTGCCAGCGGACCCGTAGGCGCCATCCCAGAGCTCGGGGTGGTAGGCGTCCAGGGCCTCGTCCAAAACGGCCTTGGCGGCAATTTCGGCAATTTCAAAGGATTTTCGGGTGAATTGGCCATCGGGGAAGTAGCGGTTGGACCAGGCAATGCTGCCCACCCGGTACGACTCCATGACCTGGGGAACCAGGCCATGGCCCAGGATGAGTTCGGTGGAGCGTCCACCGATGTCAATGACCAGGCGACGCTCCTCCGAGCGTTCCAGCATTTGGGCCACACCCTGGTAAATCAGGCGCGCTTCCTCGCGTCCCGAAATCACGTTGATGGGAAAGCCCAGCACCTGGGTGGCACGGCTCAGAAATTCGTCGCGGTTGCGGGCTTCGCGCAGGGTTTGGGTGGCGACGGCACGGACTTCGTCCACATTGAAGGCCGCCAGCCGTTCGCCAAAGCGCGCCAGACAGTCCCAGCCACTTTGCATGGCCTGGGGCGTCAGATTGCGGTTTTCGTCGAGTCCGGCGCCTTGGCGCACGGTTTCTTTCAGGTATTCGGTGCGCCGGAATTCCCCATGGTCGACCCGTCCGATTTCAAGCCTAAAACTGTTGGAGCCCAAATCTACAGCGGCCAGGCGATTTCCGTTTTGCATTCGCTTTTGTCTCTTCGAGTTTTTGACGGTCGTGAGCATAGCATTGGCTTCAATGTGCTCCTGGAGCAGGCCGTCGGTCAACCGACCAGCCGCCCGCCGGCGGAGATCATGCTCTGGGTGACAAAAGTGCCGCTGCGGGCCTTGGCCTCCAGAGCAATATGGAAGCCGCCCAAGTCCATGGAGCTGCGTTTTTGCAGTGCTTGCAAGGTGCTTTGGCGGGTAAGGGGTCCATCGACGCTTTGGAGCATGTCAAAAGTGTAGCGTGCGGCCACAAACCCTGCCAGGCTGTGGGCGGTGGGTGGTTCATCAAACAGGCGCCCCAAGGTTTCGCGGTACTTTTTGACAATCGGCAGGTTTGAATTGACCATGGGCACCACCTGGGTTGCAATCACCGAGGCGTAGCGTGAACCGCCCATTTGCGACAGGGTTTGCAGGTTGACATCGGACATGGCGATGATGTAGCGCTGTGCGGCCTGTTTGTCGATGCCCTGGGAAAATTGCAGCAGTTCGGGCGTGCCGCCAATGAAAATAAGGACGCGCGGGCTGTCTGCGCTCAGGGTTCTTCCCAGTTGCTGCAGGTCGGTCGTCGGGCTGTACGATTTGAGTCGTATTTTCAATCTTGCGGCGGTTTGCTCCATATCGTCCCGGTAGGCGGCGTATTCGGCGGCGGTTCCGTAGACTGCGCCCAATTCTGGAATGCCCATGGTCGACAGGTTTTTGATGGCGTGGGCGATTTGGTCCTGGCGTGACGCGAAAATCGGAAAGGTGTTGTCCGCATTGTTGGCGTCCAGGTTTTGCAGCCAGGGCGCCACATGGGCGATGTCGGGCACTTCACGCCGCAAAAAGTCGACGACCTGGCTGGCCGCCCGGTCACCGGCCGTGCCGAAAAGGGCGAGGCAGTTGGGCAGTTTTTTGAGCGGACCGAGCGCCGCACGCAGGCTGGCGGCACTGCCGTCCCACTCCAGCACTTCATGGTGTATGGCTTTGCCCCGCACGCCGCCTTTGGCATTGATGTCCTTCCATGCGGCCCGTGAGCCGACCAAAAAGTCTTTGGAGACATCGATCTGGCTGGGTGACATGTCCACAATTTGCAAAACTGTGGGTTGGCGCGAACCGGACGTTAGCGCACGCATTTGGGCCCAGGCGGGCAGGGTCGTGGCAGCGGCCAGGCTGAACGAGGCGCCAAGCAGGGCGCGGCGACTGGGGTTTGTGAGGAATGGCATCGGTATTTTGAATCAATAGAATGGATGAATTCGCAAGGGATCGCTGGTTTTTGCTATCAAATTAGTAGCTTCTTGCGCAGTATCCATGGGTGTTAGAGCGCGATTTGATATAAAAATCGGGCGCCAACAACTCGCCGGATCTTGGCCTGGCTTATTTCTTGGCAGGGGGGGCATGAGCACCGTGTCCACCAGGGGCATCCCGCCATGCTGGCGGCAAGGGCTGCGGCGAGCACGGCATGTGGTGGTCAAGAGGGTGCTGCTTGTCATGGGTTTACTTCAGTTTGAACCCCAGGAGCGTAGAAAGTTTGTGTGACGAAGATGTGACATTTTTTCGAAAAAGGGGTGACAAAAAGCCCCTTTTCAAAAGAGCTGCAGCCTGGAGTTTTGTCACACGGATGTCATAAATTCTTCTTAAAGTGCAGACATTCCTTAACCAACCTACCAAGGGTATTTGATGAACTTCTCTTTTAATCGCGCTGTTCTGGCTGTGCTGACAACAACGTCTTTGAGTTTTGCAGGTGTTACCAGCGCCCAGGAAATTACCGGTGCAGGTGCGACTTTTCCCGCTCCCATCTATGCCAAGTGGGCTTCGGATTACTACAAGGCCACTGGGGTCAAAGTCAACTACCAGTCCATTGGCTCTGGTGGCGGCATCAAGCAGATTGACTCCAAGACGGTGGACTTTGGTGCGTCTGACATGCCATTGACCGACGAAGTTCTGAAAACCAAGGGCCAAATGCAGTTCCCCACCGTTATGGGTGGCGTGGTGCCAGTGATCAACGTCAAAGGCATTGAACCAGGTCAGTTGAAGCTGACAGGCCCGTTGTTGGGTGATATTTTTCTGGGCAAGGTGTCCCGTTGGAATGACCCCGCCATCAAGGCTTTGAACCCCACGCTGCCTTTGCCCGATGCCGCCATTGCCCAGGTGCGCCGCGCCGACGGATCTGGCACCACCTTCATCTTCACCAACTACCTGAGCAAGGTCAATGCCGAGTGGAAGGCGAAAGTGGGAGAGGGTACGGCCGTGAACTGGCCCGCTGGCGCGGGTGGCAAGGGCAACGAGGGGGTGGCCGCATTTGTGGGTCGCCTGCCCAATTCCTTGGGGTATGTCGAGTACTCGTATGTGAAGCAAAACAAGCTGAACTATGCAGTGATGCAAAACTCCGCGGGCAACTTTGTGAAACCTGAGGATGACTCCTTCAAGGCCGCCGCCGCCGGTGCCGACTGGAGCAAAACCTTTTACCACATCCTGACCAATCAGCCTGGCAAGGACGCGTGGCCCATCAGCGGTGCAACCTTCATCCTGATGCACACCAAGCAGGACAAACCCGCCAGTGCCACTGAAGCTTTGAAGTTCTTCAGCTGGGCATACAAAAATGGCGATGCAACGGCTGCTGCGCTGGACTACGTTCCCATGCCTGACTCCGTGGTTGCGGCCATTGAGAAGTCCTGGGGTGAGATCAAGGACCCTGCTGGCAAGCCAGTGTCCTTCAAGTAAGCGGATTCAAGCATCGAGACCGGACTGACGGAGAACGCACCATGTCATCTACACTCGCGCATGGGGCTTCCCCGTCCAATTCGCCTGCTATTTTGTCCACTCGAGCAATGACCAAACCTCCTCCCTCAAAAAGGCCCCGTACCGGGCCCATGGCCGATCGCATATTTGGCTGGGTGGCCAAGGGGGCGGCATTGCTGACCTTGGGCCTGTTGTTGGCCATATTGGCCTCGCTCACCGTCAGTGCGTGGCCTGCCATCAGCAAATACGGGCTGTCTTTTCTGGTGAACAGCACGTGGGACCCGGTACAGGAGGAGTTCGGCGGTCTGGTCATGATTTATGGCACGGTCTTCACTTCCTTCATTGCCTTGCTGATTGCGGTACCGGTAAGTTTCGGCATCGCCCTGTTCTTGACGGAGTTGTCGCCAGCGTGGCTCAAGCGTCCCCTGGGTACCGCGGTGGAACTGCTGGCGGCGGTTCCCTCGATTGTGTATGGCATGTGGGGCTTGCTGGTCTTTGGCCCGGTGCTGGCGACCTATGTGCAGCAACCTCTGCAATCCCTGTTTGCCGATGTGCCGTATCTGGGGGCCTTTGTCTCCGGCCCGCCCGTGGGCATTGGTATTTTGTCGGCCGGCATCATTTTGGCCATCATGATTATTCCGTTCATCTCTGCGGTGATGCGTGACGTGTTCGAGGTGACCCCGCCCTTGTTGAAAGAGTCTGCCTATGGCTTGGGCGCCACCACCTGGGAAGTGGTGTCCAAGGTGGTGCTTCCCTACACCAAGACGGGAGTCATTGGGGGCATCATGCTGGGACTGGGGCGCGCCATCGGAGAGACCATGGCGGTGACCTTTGTCATCGGCAATTTCAACCAACTGGATTCGGTGAGCCTGTTTCAGGCCGCCAACAGCATTACTTCGGCATTGGCCAACGAATTTGCGGAAGCGGGCGAAGGTTTGCACCAAGCCTCGCTGATGTATCTGGGGCTGGTGCTTTTCTTTATTACCTTTGTCATCCTGTCCTTGTCCAAAGTGCTGCTGTTACAGCTGCGCAAAGGCGAGGGAGAAAAAACATGAGCACTTCTGCGCTGCATCAGGCCCGTTTGGCCAAGTTTGCGCGACGCAAACGGGTCAACCTCCTGGCAACCACCCTGGCACTTTTGGCCATGGGATTTGGCTTGTTCTGGTTGTTCTGGATTCTGTGGGAAACCATTCGCCTGGGATTTGACGGCATGGCCCTGGCCACGCTGACCCAGATGACGCCGCCGCCCAATGAAGAAGGGGGCCTGGCCAACGCGATCTACGGGTCGTTCCTGATGGTGTTGCTGGCCACCTGTGTGGGCACACCGGTGGGCGTGATGGCAGGTATCTATCTGGCGGAGTTCGACACCAAAAGCTGGTTTGCTTCGCTGACACGTTTTGTGAACGATATCTTGTTGTCAGCGCCGTCCATTGTGGTGGGCCTGTTTGTCTATGCGGTGGTGGTATCGCGCTTTAAATCGTTTTCAGGGTATGCCGGAATCTTGGCGCTGTCCCTGATTGTGATTCCGGTGGTTATTCGCACCACCGAGAACATGTTGCAACTGGTGCCAGCCGGTTTGCGTGAAGCAGCCTATGCACTGGGGGCGCCCAAGTGGAAAGTGATATTGAGCATCACCCTCAAGGCGGCGCGTTCCGGGGTGATCACCGGTGTCTTGCTGGCCGTGGCCCGTATCGCTGGTGAAACGGCACCCCTGTTGTTTACGGCACTGAGCAATCAGTTCTGGACTTCCAGCCTGGGAGAACCCATGGCCAGTTTGCCGGTGACCATTTTCAAATTCGCCATGAGCCCCTATGAAAACTGGCAAAAACTGGCCTGGGCGGGCGTATTCCTGATCACGGTGGCGGTACTGGGGCTGAATATTCTGGCCCGTATCCTGACGCGCAACAAAATTTGACCGGGCTCTGAGCCCCCTAATCGAAAACACACCCTATGCTAAGCACCACTGCAGCGCCGGAAAAAACAAAAATTTCGGTCAAAGACCTCAATTTTTATTACGGCAAGTTTCACGCCCTCAAGGGCATCAATCTGGAGATTCCAGAGAAGAAGGTCACCGCGTTTATCGGCCCATCGGGTTGCGGAAAATCCACGCTTTTGCGCATTTTCAACCGCATGTTCGAACTCTATCCTGAGCAGCGGGCGCAAGGCCAGGTCTTGCTGGATGGTGAAAACCTGCTGACCAGCAAGGAAGATGTAGCGTTGTTGCGTGCCAAGGTGGGCATGGTGTTCCAAAAGCCCACGCCCTTTCCCATGTCGATTTACGACAACATCGCCTTTGGCGTGAAGCTGTTTGAATCTCTGAACGCCTCCGACATGGACGAGCGCGTGGAATGGGCCTTGCGCAAGTCCGCACTGTGGTCTGAAGTGAAAGACAAGTTGCACCAAAGCGGCTCCAGCCTGTCGGGCGGCCAGCAGCAGCGCCTGTGTATTGCACGCGGTATTGCCATCAAGCCCGAGGTTTTGCTGCTGGATGAGCCTTGTTCTGCGCTGGACCCGATTTCCACCGCCAAGGTCGAAGAATTGATTGTGGAACTCAAGAGCGACTACACCGTGGTAATCGTCACCCACAACATGCAGCAGGCAGCCCGCTGCAGCGACTACACGGCCTATATGTATTTGGGCGACCTGATGGAGTTTGGCTCCACCGAGCAGATGTTCTTCAAGCCCACCCGCAAGGAAACAGAAGACTACATCACAGGACGGTTTGGTTAGATTGAGAGGAAATTACATGCCCGATAAACACTTATCCACCCAGTTCGACAGCGAACTGACCTCTGTTTCCAGCCGCGTCATGGAGCTTGGCGGCTTGGTGGAGTCCCAAATTCGCCAGGCCATCTACGCGCTGTCCCAGTTCAGCGTGGACGTGGCCAATGAAGTCAGCACCCGGGAGGCACAGGTCAATGCCATGGAGATTGAGATTGACCATGATCTCTCTTCCATCATTGCGCGCCGACAGCCCACCGCGCGGGATTTGCGCTTGCTCATCGCCATCTCCAAAACCACCGCCAATCTGGAGCGCGTGGGGGACGAGGCCGAAAAAATCGCCCGCATGGTGCGCTCCATCATCCACAGCGGTGCGCCCCGGTCCTTGCCCTCCCTGGAGCTGCGCGTGGCAGCCGACCTGGCCTCCGGTTTGCTCAACAAGGCCCTGGACGCTTTTGCACGGCTGGACGTGGCGGCTGCAGTGGCCATCCTGAAGGAGGACGACCTGATTGACAAGGAGTTCGACGGATTTGTGCGCAAGCTCATCACCTACATGATGGAAGACCCCCGCATGATTTCTCCCAGCCTGGACCTGTTGTTCCTGGCCAAGGCGATTGAGCGGATCGGCGACCACGCCAAGAACATTGCCGAGTTCATCATTTACGTGGTCAAGGGCGAGGATGTGCGCCACTCCAGCATGGAGCAAATCGAGTCCGTCATCAAATGAGAAATATGCCCGCAGTCCTGGTGGTGGAGGATGAGCCAGCCATTGCTGAGCTGATCGCCGTGAACCTGCGGCACAACGGCTTTCGGCCTACCTGGGCCATGGACAGTGCCAGTGCCCAGTGCGAACTGGATGCTGCCTTGCCCGACCTGATTCTGCTGGACTGGATGCTGCCCGGAGAGAGTGGACTGGTGCTGGCCAAACGTTGGCGTGCCCACCCGCGTACCAAAACGGTGCCCTTGATCATGCTTACCGCACGGGGTGACGAGTCGGACCGTGTCGCGGGTCTGGACGCTGGCGCCGATGATTACATTGCCAAGCCCTTTTCCACCAAAGAATTGCTGGCACGCATCCGTGCGGTGCTGCGCCGACGCGCGCCCGAGCCCGTGGGTGAGGCGATTGCCGTGGGGGGGCTGGTGCTGGACCCCGGCACACACCGGGTGTCTTTTGAAGACCAGCCCATCAAACTGGGGCCTACCGAATTCAAGTTGCTGCACTACCTGTTGGGGCATGCCGAGCGTGTGCACAGCCGCGCCCAGTTGCTCGACAAGGTCTGGGGTGACCATGTGTACATTGAAGAGCGCACGGTGGACGTGCACGTCAAGCGTTTGCGGGAAGCCCTGGGCCAGGCCGGTCCCTTGGTCGAGACTGTGCGCGGCGCGGGCTACCGCTTGACCGCCAAGCCGGTGGACAGCCCGGCGGGCCAGGCGGCTGTGGGGCGCTTAAGCGCCTGACCCGCGACACGCTCCGATGTTGTGGCGGCTTTTTTCTTTCGCTGTTTGCCAGGGGTTGGCGGCGGGAGCGGGTTGGTATCTGGCGCTGGACGGTGACGAATGGCTGGGTTCTCTGGCCATGGCGCTGGTGGGGGGCTATGTCTGGCTGAGCTTTGACGCCGTGCGGGGAGCGCGCTTGCTGCGCTGGTTGCGCAAGGGGGAAACCGACAGTGTTGCCTTGGGCAGCGGGCTGTGGGGAGAGGTGTCTGATCGCATTCGCCGTTTGGTGCGGGCCCATGACCGTTTGGCGGTTGAAAGTGAAGGGCGTCTGCAGGACTTTTTAGCGGCCTTGCAGGCATCTCCCAACGGGGTGGTGTTGCTGGATTCGCAGGGACGCATTGAATGGTTCAACCAGACGGCGGCCACCCATTTCGGTTTCGATGCACGGCGCGACATGCTGCAGCATTTCGGCAACCTGGTGCGTGACCCCGGATTTGCGGCCTATTGGGGAGCGCGCGATTTTCGCCACGATGTGGTCATGCCTGGCCGCAACAACAGCAGTTCCAAGCCGGTCAAACTCTCGGTGCACCTGCATTCCTATGGGGAAGGGCGCAGCCTGCTGCTTTCACGCGATATCACCGCGGTGGAACAGGCCGAAGCCATGCGGCGCGATTTCGTGGCCAATGTGTCGCACGAGATTCGCACGCCCTTGACCGTGTTGGCCGGCTTTGTCGAAACACTGCAGTCGCTGCCGCTGAATGACGAGGAACGCCAGCGCTACCTGGGCCTGATGTCCCAGCAGGCCCAGCGCATGCAAACACTGGTGACGGACTTGTTGATGCTCTCCCGTCTGGAAGGCAGCCCCCTGCCACCCACCCAGGAGTGGATTTCTGTCGGCACCTTGATGGCGCAATGCCAGCAAGACGCGCACGATTTGTCCAGCGTGTTATGGACATGCCCACAAGACATGGGTTTTGCGGTGGAAGGCGAGTGCGAGGTATCAGGGTCTTCCACCGAATTGTTGAGTGCCATGTCCAATCTGGTCGGCAATGCCATCCGGTACACCCCTGCGGACAAAACGATCCGGGTCAGTTGGAAGGCGATGCCGGAAGGGGGCGCCAGATTCAGCGTCCAGGATACGGGGCCTGGCATTGCACCGGAGCACATCGCGCGCCTGACCGAGCGTTTTTACCGTGTGGACCGCAGCCGCTCGCGCGATACCGGGGGGACCGGGCTGGGGCTGGCCATTGTGAAGCATGTGGCGCAACGCCACGGGGCTGAATTGGGCATCACGAGCACGCCCGGGAAAGGTTCAATTTTCTCCATAACTTTCCCCGCACAGCGTATTCGCCGACACCGGGTTGCACTGGCCTGAAGCCTGTTTCTTGCGGCCGGGTGCTAGCGCACAGGCTTCAGGGTGAGCGTGCTTTGGGTGTGGGCCTTGACGTCGGCTGCACTCAGGTATTGGGGGTGGTACAGACCTTCGGCAAATTGCGCGGCCTGGTCGGCATAGTGGGTGTCGAATAACACGCCACTTTGGCCCACCGGATTGATGCCCACAGCCTTGCTGGCATCGGCAAAATCAATCACCCGCCGGGTAGAAGGGCCGTAGTTCACCGCCCAGGGGGCGGTTCCAATGGCGCTGGCGAGGTTGTTGGGTACTTCGCGGCCACCGGCGACTGCGAATGGTCCGACGTTGAACAAGAGATTCAGTGGCTTTTGCAGGCCCAGGGGATGGCCGTGGGTCAGGGTGTGCGTCTGACCCCAGGACCAGGACAGCAGGCTTTTGCCATACAGGCCCTGCAAGTGCTCCAGTGTGTTCTGCCAGGCCACCCGCACTGTTTCAAAATGGCTCTCTTTTTGGCGCGTGTCCACGTTGTCCCACCAGGGCGATTTGGCGTCTGCCGCCAGCAGGGGCAGCGCGGAATCCAGGGCGCGGGTGCGCAGCAGGTTTTTGAACTGCACCTCGCCCAGCTCATCGGCCATGGCCGCGTGGGTCAACTGGTACAGCAACTCGCTGAACAGGGTGGCGGCGATGCTGTCGCGGGTGTAGGCGCCGTCCCATTTGTCCAGCGGCTCCAGAAACGCTTTTTCGTCCGGATCGGTGACCACGGCGTTGAGCACGGGGAGGATGTCCTTGAGGATGCGTGCGCTGTAACCGGTGCCCGCATCCAGCTGCAACGCTTGTGCGCCAGCGGTGTCCCATTTGCGTTTGGGGTTGCGCAGCAACGAGTCCAGGCGTTGCGCCCGGTCGGCCAGGTTGTAGTAGCCCGCCACCGGCACACCGCTGCTGGGTTTGGGCTGGTGGTTGGCCGACACAATGTAGCCGCGCGGCGGATTTTCCTCCTGGGGATTGAAGGCGAAGTTGTAAAAGCCCAGTTTTTCAGCCTCACCTTTGCTGGCATCCAGAATAAAAGCCGGGTTGACGCCTTCGGGGCGTATGGGCAATTTGGCTGCCGCCCACCAGGCGATGTCGCCACCGGCGTTGGCCCACACCACGTTCAAGCCGGGTGAGTGGATTTTGCTGGCCGCTGCGCGGGCCTTGTCGCGTGTATCGGCCCGGTTCAGTTCATAAAAGGCCTCCAGCACCGGGTTCTCGGTTTCCAGAAAGGCCCACCACATGGCAATCGGGGTTTTGCCGTAGTTCTCCTTGAAGGCGTCGGTGATGATGGGGCCGTGGGGAGCTCGCCGCAGTTTGAGTTGCACCGGCTCCGCCCCCTTGACCTCAATGGTTTCGGTGCGCGTTTGCAGATCTACCCATTGGTCCTGGTACCAGACCTGTTTGGCATTGGCCGGGTTCACCTTTTCGGCAATCAGGTCCACATCGTCGTTCTGAAACATCGTGATGCTCCAGCCGAATTGTGTGTTGTGGCCCAGCAGCGCCACGGGGTTGAGGGCCTGGTAATGGCCGTACAGTTCAAAACCGGGGGCGCTCAGGTGGGCCTCGTACCATACCGCAGGTGCTGAATACCCGATGTGCGGGTCGCCTGCCAGGAGCGGCTTGCCGCTGGCTGTGCGTCGGCCCGAAATGGCCCAGGCGTTGCTGCCTTCAAAGAGGGGGATGCCTGCCGCGTCCAGCGCCTTCTGGCTGTTTTGCGCCAATTGGTTCAGGTGTTTCCAATCTCCGTTGTCCAGCCTGGGTTCGGCTTGTGCCAGCACGCCCTCCGGGTGCCAGTCGATGTCAAAGACCTTCAGGTGCTCAGGCCCCAGGTGGTCGCGGATGTAGGTGAGTACGGGTTCTGTTTTAAAGGCGGCGGCAAAGCTGTAGGCCAGGTAGCCCGACACCGCAAAGGTGTCTTGCGGCGTGAACGGGCGTTTGGGAATGCCGAGGATGTCAAATTCCAGGGGGGCTTTGTGGCCGGCCTGGTATTGGTTGACACCGTCCAGATAGGCCAGCAGGGCCTGGTTGGCCGGGCTGCCCATGTCCAGTTGGGCGACCACCTCGTCGGCCCGTGCACGTATACCCAGCGTGCGAAACAGCCTGTCGGTGTCCAGCAGTTTGGGGCCCAAAATTTCGGCCAGCTCACCCTTGGCCAGGCGGCGCACCATTTCCATTTGGAACAGGCGGTCCTGGGCGTGTACATAACCCAGTGCCCGGTACATATCGGCCTCATTCTCCGCGCGGATGTGGGGTACGCCGCGTTCGTCGTAGGCCACGCGCACCGGTGCTTGCAGCTTGTCCAGGCCGACCACGCCACTGCGCACCGGCTGCTTGGTATGCACATACCAGGCTCCTGCGCCACCCGCAGCAATCAGCGCTGCCAGCAGCGTGGCGCTGAGAATCTTGAATCCGATGTGCATGAACTGCGTCTCCTACTCGTTTGCGTGGACGGGCCCGCCTGGCAGGCGGATTGCGCCGAACTGCGCATCATAAAGCGCGTGTGGGCAGCGGCGCAGTTCGGTCTGCGGCTAATGGACCCAGGGATTGGTGGTGCACACGCGTGCGCCCAGGGATTTGAGCAGCTGGATCAGGCCCAGGTAAGCCCGGTCGAAATAGGCCAGATCCGGCGGCACGGATTGCAGATGCTGCAGCGCCTGGCTGCTGTGTCCGGGCTGGGGGCGCGGGTAGGGCGGGTGCTGTGCAAAGTCATACACCGGATGCGAAAACGGCAAGCGCTGCCAGTGGTGCAGCGCGGCCAGGGTGGGCAGCAACTGGGTGGCAAAGTCGTGCGCGCTTAAGCCCGGGTCGATAAGTCCGAGTGTGCGATAGGCCTGCTGCAGGCGCACCGTGTCCGTCGGGCTGCGCAGCAAGGCCGACCAGGCATCAGCCAGTGCCTGGCAAAAATCCCCGTCCAGCGTGCGGGTGCAGCCAAAGTCCAGCAAACCCAGGCGAGCGTCGGGCAGAAAGAGGTAATTGCCGGGGTGGGGGTCGGCCTGCAGGCGGCGCAAGACAAAGGTGCAGTGCATGAAGGTGTCGAACAAGCGCTGGCCAAAATGGTCGCGCTCGCTTTGGCTGGGCTGGGTGCGCAGCCATTCGTGCAGGTGCAGGCCCTGCAGGCGCTGCATGGTGAGCACCCGGCGCGTGGTGCGTTCCATGACGGGTTGGGGCACCACCAGGCCGGGCAGCGTGAGGTGCTGGCCGAACCATTGGAGCGCCCGTGCTTCTTGCAGGTAGTCCAACTCCTCGGCCAGCTTGGTTTCGATGTCGGCCATGACGCACTCCAGGATGCTGGCCTTGGGCAGTACCTCGGAATGGGCGCCCAGCGAGAGCAGCAGGCTGCGCAGCAGGCGCATGTCGCTGCCAATGGAGTTCGCCATGCCTGGGTACTGCAGTTTCACCGCCACAGGCGTGTCGTCGGCCAGTGTCGCCGCATGCACTTGCCCCAGGCTGGCGGCGGCAAAAGCCAGTGGGTCGAATTGCTGAAACAGCACATGGGGGTCCTGGCCCAACTCCTGGCGCAGCACCTTCACCACCAGCGCCCGATTCAGCGGCGTGACCTGGTAATGCGCCCGGGCCAGCTCATGGCGCATGCCTTCGGGCAAAAAGCCCAGTTCCATGCTCAGCAACTGGGACGCTTTGAGGGCCGTGCCCTTGAGCTGGTTAAGGGCTGAAAAGAGGATGCGACCCAGCCGGGCTTCGTGGTCCGCACGCGCCGCGTCTGATTGCACTTGCGAGCGCGTCAGCTCCGTCGCTTTGTGTCCCAGATGCGCCATGCCAGCCCGCGCTACCGCCACGCCGGCAATGGTGCTGCGCGACAAGGCTCCCGTGCGTGGCAGGCCGGTCGCCTGGCCTTGCTTAGCCATGCACCACCTGGGCCAGCATCAAGGGCACGATACGCTGGTGCACCGGTCCCACCACGGCCATGTACACCTTGCCCAGCCGGTTGTGGATGTGCACCACGGTGCTGAGCGACACCATGGCTCGGCCCTGCACCTGGTGCTTGAACAATGACAGCTCCACACGCAAATGCTTGTCGTCGTCGAACAGAATCACCTCGTCGGCCTGCGCATGCAGCAGGCTGAAAATGCCCACGCGCTCACCCATGCGGTAGGCGTCGGCGGGTTTGGCGGGCTGGTTGGGTGCCATGCCTCCCAGGTGCTTGAGTCCTACCAGGCGCACGGTCTGGTTGCGCAGGGCCATGAGGGCATTCATCCAGCCGGGGGTGCGCGCCGCCAAAGCCAGGTAGGCTTGCAGAGCCGTGTGCTCCGGCCAGGGGTCGGCGAACTGGTAGCAGTCTGCGAAGTCAGCGCCCGCCAGGTTCTGGTGGATGCGGCTTTGGATCGGAGGTGCGCAGCGCAGGAGGGTCATAGCCGCTCCCAGACCTGGACCAGACCCAGCACATGGACTGCACCGTAGCCGCTGCAAATGACAGAGCTCCACAGCACAAACGGCGTCACTTGCGCCGGGGCGAACAGCAGCAGCGGGATGGCGGCCAGCCCGCGCAGGCTATAGGCCGCCGCAATCAGGCACAGCACGGGCTTGGGCCAGGGCAGCACCCCTGACGCAAGGCCCCAGCCGACCCAGCCTGCACCGGCCAGGGCGTAAGCTCCCCAGGTAAAAAGCACCAGGGCAATGCCCATCGTCAGTGCGGCGGGATACCACTGGCCCGCCTCTGCCATGCGGGCCAGGCGTTCACCGGCGCCAAAAAAACGGTACCACGGTGCGCCGCCCACGACGATGGCCACATGCAACAGCGCCGCGATGGTGCTGAGCACCGCGCCCAGGAAAAGCCAGGGGTTGAGGGAATCGTTCATTGGCGGGCCCCGTCCAGACTGCGGCGCGCCAGGTGCAGCAAGTCCAGCAAACCGCTGCCCTCGTGCATCAGGCGCGCCAGTTGGCTGCGCACCATAAAGCCACCCAGCTCCAGCAACTTATCGACCACGCCGCTACGCAGGGCCAGCACCAGCACGCCCAGGCTTAAGTCCACCATTTGCGTGGTGTTGGAAAAGCCTTCGCTTTCGTCGCGCAGCCAGTAGGCGACCACGGCGTACACATAGTCCGCCAGCAGCCCCGCCAGGCTGGGCTTGAAGCCGCAGGGCGCGATCTCGGCGTTCGCTTCAGCCTGCTCCAGCAGGCCCATGAAGGCCTGTTGGAGCAGGGGCTTGGCGGGTAGCTGTTGGCCCAGCAGCAGCAGCGGCGCGCGCTCCACCAGACTGCGGGCGATACCGACAAACTCGCGGTCGGCCAGCAGGACTTCCAGCACGCTGTCCATCAGCAACTGCAGGCGCTCTTGCAGCGAAAAGTCGGTTTGCTGGGGCGTTTTTTCCATCAGCGCCAGCGCATCGCCCATGGCCTGCTCGAAATAGGCCATCACCAGCTTTTCCTTGGTGGGGAAATACTTGTAGATGGTGGCATCCCCCAGGCCGGCGGTGCGGGCGATTTGCTTCATGGTGGTGCCTTCGAACCCGTTCTGGGTCATCAGGTCCACCGCCGTCTGGAGGATCAGGCGGTGGTTTTTGGCCTGTTGGGTTTTGGTGGTGCGCATGCTTTGAATCCCTGAAAGTGGTGGTTCTGAAGCGGTTGGTTTTAATTTAAGGATATTTGCTATTGTTAATGTTAACAATAAATATGATTTATGTATAGCTGATGTTTTGTTGTGACGTGTTTAGTCCTTGCACGAACATCGACCAGGGTTTGGCTGGACAGGGGCGGGGGTGCAGCCGCGATCAGCCGCCGCCAGCGGGCGTGCAGGCCAGCCGGACCGCTTCCAGTCCACTGCGCACCGCCCCTTCCAGCGTGGCGGGGTAGGGACCTGCCACGTAGTCGCCGCAAGCGACCAGGCCGGGGGCTATGGCCTGGGCCGGGCGCACCAGGCCGGGGGTGCAGGCAAAGGTGGCGCGTTTTTCCACCACGGTTTGCACCGGCTGCAGTGCCAGGCCCAGTTGCACCTGGGCCTGCACCAGCACCTGGCGTTGCAAGGCCTCGCGCTCGCCCGCGCTGGCGCTGACCACAAAGGCCAGCAGCCCCTTGGGTCCGCCCAACTGGCCCCGATCGAAGACGAACTGGGCGGGCGCATCCGTGGGGGTGCTGCGCAGGGCCAGCATGGGCTGGGACAAATGCACACCGGGGGCGTAAGCGTAGACGGTGGCAATCGCCTCAAACTGCAATTGCCGGGCCACGGTGGCCCACTGCTGCATGGTTTTTGCTATAGATTCAGGAGCTGCTTGCGCATATTCCACAAGGGCTGAGGCCGCATTGGACGATGAAGTGGCCCAGATGACGGCGTCAAACGGCTCGTCGTTGACGCGCCAGCGGCCTGGGGAAGGGGAGGGGGGGAGGTGGGGGGGGGCGGATTTTGGCTCGGCGTCGGCAGGCGACGGGGCCGCAGTCCACCGAAGTCGCTCCACCCGCGTGCCCAGCCGCACGCTACCGCCGCGCGCTTGCACCCAGTCGGCAGCGGGCTGTGGAAACAGGCTGGCCAGATCAATCCGTGGCAAAAGCAGATTGGAGGCGCCCTGGCCGCCCAGCAGCGAATCTTTGAGGACGGTCAGGAACACCTGGCCGCTGGCGCGTTCGGCCGGGGTGTTCAGGGCTGACACACACAGGGGGTCGATCAAGGTTTCCAGCACTTGGGGGCTCAGCTGGTGGCACAACTGGGCCACCGAGGTGCCGGGGGCGCAGGCAAAACCTCCCAGCTGCCAGCCGGTAGCGGCCTTGAGCAAGGACCATTTGTCGGCCCAGCTCCAGCCCACCGCCCCCAGGATGCCGCCCAGGGCGTCCAGCGGGGCGAACCAGCGGGGCAGGGCGAGGCCGGAGCCGTCGGGAAACTGCAGGGTCAGCGGCAGGCGCAGACAGGCGGCTTCGGGGTTCACGCCGACCTGGCGCATCAGGCGCAGGGTTTCGGTGTAGGCCCCGATCATGATGTGCTGGCCGTTGTCCAGCACCACCTCCGAGCCATCGGGCAGCGTGCCATTCAGGGCTCTGGCCCGCCCGCCGACTGCGCGGGCTGCTTCAAAAACTGTAGCAATGTGCCCGGCCTGCGTGGCCGCCACCACCGCCGCCATACCGGCCCATCCGGCCCCTACGATGGCGATTTTCATGCGCGTTTCGCCGCCGGGCCGCCCCAAGGCGAAACAGCCCCCTCGGGGGGCAGCGCAGTACGCGAAGCGACAAGCGTGGGGGCCAGTTTCGCCGCCGGGCCGCCCCAAGGCGAAACAGCCCCCTCGGGGGGCAGCGACGACACGAAGTGCGGGAGCGTGGGGGTCATATCCTGCCTAAAGCTTGCACCTTCCACGCCAGCCAGAATTTGCGCAGGGGCGTGAGGCTGACGCGCTGGTGCAGCACCTGGAAATTGTCGCGTTCGATCTCGCCCAGCAGGGCGCGGTAGATGCTGGCCATCATCAGTCCGGGTTTCTGGGCGCGGCGGTCAACGGCGGGCAGCAGGGCCAGGGCCTCGTCGTACAGGGCTTGCGCGCGCTGGGCCTGGAATTGCATCAAGGCGGTGAACCGGTCGGAATAGGTGCGCTTCAAAATCTCATGCGCCTTGACGTCGAACTGCTGCAGTTCGTTGACTGGCAGGTAGATGCGCCCGCGCAAGGCGTCTTCCCCCACGTCGCGGATGATGTTGGTGAGCTGCAGGGCCTGGCCCAGTTTGTGGGCGTAGGCCGTGGTTTGCGCCTGGGTCTGGCCAAAAATGTTGGCGGCGACCTCGCCCACCACCCCTGCCACCAGGTGGCAGTAGCGTTGCAGGCCGGGGTAGTCCAGGTAGCGGGTCTGGTTCAGGTCCATCTGGCAGCCTTCGATCACGGCTTGGAGGTGGCGCTGTTCAATCTGGTAGTCGCCAGCCAGGGGCATCAGCGCCTGCATCACCGGGTGGCTGGGCTGGCCCGCATAGGCTTTGGCGACTTCACCCTGCCACCACGCCAGCTTGGTGGCGGCCACGCCGGGGTCGACCATGTCGTCCACCACGTCATCGACCTCCCGGCAAAAGGCATAGAAGGCGGTGATGGCGGCGCGCCGGGGCTTGGGTAAAAACAAAAAGGCGTAGTAGAAGCTGCTGCCCGAGGCGGCGGCTTTTTGTTGGACGTATTGCTCTGGATTCATGGGGCGTATTGTCGCGGGCATTTAGGGTTCGTTACGCCATAACGAGTGCATTTGGCCGTCGGATTTGGGATGCAGTGCCAGGCGCAAAGCGTGATATGTGGCTTTGCCACATGATCGATTCGTAACGACGCAATGCGCCCAAAGCGGACGAGCCAAATGTGCATGTTATTGCGCAGCGAGCCCTTATTTACATCCACAGGGCGCGCCACAGCATGAGAGGCGCGTCCCACCAGCGCAGGGTCGGGCGCTGGGTGAGGGTGGCAAATTGCAGGGCTTCGATGCGGTCCAGAATGCGCAGGCCGCCTTGCACCACCAGGCGCAACTCCCACCCGGCCCGGCCCGGGATTCTGTGCACCAATGGAGCACCTTTTAGCATCCTGGCCCGCGCAGCATATGCGCAAGCAGCTATCAATTTGGTAGCAAAAGTGGTTTGCCTGCGGGCCAAAATGTCCTGCGGGTCCACGCCAAACTGCACGCAGTCCTGCCGGGTGAGGTAGTAGCGGCCCCGTGGGATGTCCACGCTCAGGTCCTGCCAGAAGTTGATCAATTGCAAAGCGGTGCAGATGTCGTCGCTCTCCCGCAGGGCCTGGGGGGCGTGCACGCCGTACAGGTGCAGCAGCAAGCGGCCCACCGGGTTGGCCGAGCGGCGGCAGTAGTCCAGCAGTTCGGCCTCATCGGCGTAGCCCGCCTGGTCGCGGGTTTTTTCGGTGTCTTGCACAAAGGCGTCCAGCAGGTCGTGCAGGGCCTGCACCGGCAGGCCGTGGGTGCGCAGGGTGTGCTGCAGCGGGCCAAATACGGCGGCCCATCGGGTGGCGGGGAGGGCGCCCATGGATTCCCCCGTGGGCTGGGCGTGGGCGGCCTGGGTTGCCGCGTTCAGCGCCTGTCGGTAGTCCCACAGGTCCTGCAAGCGCTGCTCCGCGCTGGCGTCGCCTTCGTCCGCCAGATCGTCGGCGGTGCGGGCAAAGTGGTAAATGGCGGCAATGGGCGCGCGCAGCGGCGCCGGACACAGCCAGGACGCCACCGGGAAATTTTCGTAGTGCTGGATGGGAGCGGGGGCCGGTGGGGAGGTGGGGGCGGGCACATGCATGGTGGGGGATTTTGCCTGCATTCCTACGGGGGCAATTCCCTATTGAGGTACCCCCAGGGTGCAGGGGTAGACTGGAACCCTTCCGGTAAAACCAATCCATTTTGGAGACTGCATGGCCATTGACCTTGATTTTGGTGGTGAGTTGACACTGCTCATCCAAGGGGTTGACCAACTCGATATCGGTTTCACCGTGTTTGACCGCCACTTGGTGATGGTGGCCGCCAATACACGGTTTCAGTCGCTTTTGAACTTTCCAGACCATCTGTGCCGCCCCGGTGCGACGATGGAGGACGCCCTGCGCCACAATGCCGTGCAAGGGGAGTATGGGCCGGGTGATGTTGAGGAACAGGTGCGCCAGCGCCTGGAATTGTCCCGCCAGTTTCTGCACCACCGGTTTGAACGCGTGCGCCCCGACGGCACCATCATTGAGGTCTGCGGCCACCCCTTGCCCAGTGGTGGGATGGTCACCACCTACACCGACGTCACCATTCCCCGCCAACGTGAGCAGGCCCTGCGTGACCTGAGTGCCGAGCTGGAGCAACGCGTGGAAGCCCGCACTGCAGAACTGCGCCGCCGCGAGGCCGAGTTGGCGCGCAAGGCCGCTTTGCTGGAGTCGGTCATCCGCAACGTGAACCAAGGCATCAGCTTCGTCAACGCCGATTTGGAGCTGGAGCTGTGCAACCAGAAGTTTGGTGAGCTTTTGCAATTGCCCGCCGAGTTGTGCCAGCCGGGCGTTGCCTTTGAAGAACTCGCCCGCTTCAACGCCGCGCGGGGCGAGTATGGGCCGGGCGAGGTGGACGAACTGGTGCGCAGCCGGATGGAGGTGGCTAAAAAGTTTATTCCCCACCGCTTTGAGCGCACCCGCCCCGGTGACGGCGTGACCCTCGAAATCACGGGCATGCCCACGCCCGACGGCGGCATGGTGTCCACCTACCTGGACATCAGCGAACGCAGGGCCACCGAGCAAGCCCTGCGCCTGGAGCGCGAGCGGTTGAGCAGCATTCTGAAGGGCACCAATGCGGGCGCATGGGAATTCAATTTGCAAACCGGCGAGGTGCGGGTCAATGCGCGCTGGGCTGAAATGATCGGTTACACCGTGGCGGAACTGGCGCCCATCACGGTCGAAACCTTACTGCGTTTGTGCCATCCCGACGATCTGGCACTTGCCAACACGGCCATCGCCCGGCATGTGAAGGGCGAAACCGAGTACTACCGCTGTGAGCACCGCGTGCTGCACAAAGAAGGGCATTGGATTTGGGTGACCGCACATGGCCAGGTTTCGGTCCGCACGGCAGATGGCAGGCCGGAGTGGATTGCAGGCGCCCATCTGGAAATCACCGAGCGCAAGGAGGCGGAGCGCCGGATTCAGGAACTCAACGAAACGCTGGAAGAACGGGTGGCCGAGCGTTCGGCGCAATTGAGCGAAGCCATGCAAACCCTGCACCAGTCCCAGGAGGTGCTCGCCCGCAGTGCCGCCAAAGCCACCCTTGGAACCCTGGTGGCCAGCGTTTCGCATGAGCTCAATACGCCGCTGGGCAACAGTTTGATGACAGCCAGCACCTGCGCCGACTTGGCCAAGCGCTTTCAGATCTTGGTGGAGTCCGGCCAACTCAAGCGCTCGGACCTCAGCGCGTTTGTGAGGGAGATCCGCGAAGGCAGTGATTTGATCGAGCGCAACCTGCACCGCGCCGTCGAATTGGTGCGCAATTTCAAGCAAGTCGCTGCCGACCAGGCCAGCGAGCAGCGCCGCACTTTTGAGGTGGCCGCGGTGGTCCGGGAGGTGCTGGACACCCTGCGGCCCAGTCTGAAGCTGCACCCGCACCAGGTGCTGGTCGAGATACCGCAGGAGATTTGGATTGACAGCTTTCCAGGCGCCCTGGGGCAGGTGCTGATCAACCTGATCAATAACGCGTACTTGCATGCCTTTGATGGCCGGTCCAACGGCTGTGTGCGCATTGCCGCCCAGGCGCAGGACGGTTGGGTGGAGCTGCGCATTTCCGACGACGGGGTGGGTATGCCGAAGGCGCTTCTGTCGCAGCTGTTTCAGCCCTTTTTCAGTACCAAAATCGGTCGTGGCGGGACCGGCTTGGGCATGACGATTGTTGAAAATCTGGTGAAAAAGACCCTGGGCGGAACGCTGGCCGTGCAGTCGACACGCGGGGTGGGGTCCAGTTTCCATATTCGACTGCCCCAAGTCGCGCCGCGCGACGGGGATACAGGGTTCGACGCCTCCATTTGAGGTCTTGGGGGGGGCTGTGGCTGGAGGGGACGGCTGCAACTTGACAATCGTTCGCATTTCCAATAAATTACTAACCAGTTGGTCATTAGTATTTTTTGGCCTTTTGTACCACCCCTCATCCCCGTTGCACCATGCCTATCCAATCCTTCCCCACCGGGGCCATGCTCATCGCTGCTGCGCTGGTGCTGTCCGCGTGTTCCAAGCCAGCGCCTCCGGAGGAGCCCATCCGGGCCGTCAAAGTGGTCACTGTGGGCATGGACAGCATGCACTCTGGGTCCGAATTTGCGGGTGATGTGCGGGCCCGCACCGAGTCGCGGCTGGGCTTTCGGGTGGGTGGCAAGATGGTGCGGCGCCAGGCCGAACTGGGCCAGCGGGTCAAGGCCGGTGATGTGCTGGCCCAGCTCGATCCCCAGGATTTGAAACTCGCCAGCGCAGCCTCGCGTGCACAAGTGGCGGCGGCAGTCACCAACCGGGATCTGGCAGCGGCCGATTTCAAACGGTTCAAAGAACTGCGTGAGCAAAACTTCATCAGCGGAGCCGAGCTGGAGCGGCGCGAGGCCGCGCTGAAAGCCGCGCAAGCCCAGGTGGACCAGGCGCAGGCCCAGGCTTCCGGCCAGGGCAACCAGGCGTCTTACGCGAATCTGGTGGCCGACGTCTCCGGGGTGGTGACCTCGGTGGACGCCGAGCCCGGCCAGGTGGTGGCCGCGGGCACGCCGGTGGTGCGGATTGCGCAGGACGGCCCGCGGGACGTGGTGTTCACCGTGCCGGAGGACAAGGTGGCGCTGATCACGACCGGCTCTGCGGTGGATGTGCAGGTGTGGGCCACCAAGGCGGTTCTCAAAGGGGTGGTGCGCGAAGTGGCCGCCAGTGCGGACCCGGTGACACGCACCTTTGGCGTGAAAGTCTCCCTGGATGCCAAAGAAGCCCTGGCGCTGGGCACCACCGTGACGGTGCTGCCGCAAGCCTTGGACCGCAGCGGAATACAGGTCATCAAGTTGCCGACCAGTGCGTTCCACCAGGTGGGCAAGGCCTCGGCCGTGTGGGTGCTCGACACCGCCAGCATGACGGTCAAACTGCAGCCGGTGCAAATTGCCACGGCCGACGGCAACGAGGTGGTGGTGGCCAGCGGTTTGCAGCCCGGCATGCTGGTGGTGACAGCGGGGGTGCATGTGCTGTCACCCGGCCAGAAGGTCACCATTTACAAGGAAAAAACGGCTGCAGCCCCCGTGCTACCTGCGCAAGCAGCTACCAATTCAGTAGCAACTGCCACCGCCGCATCGGCTGTGCCAGCAGACGTTTCCGTCGCAAAGTAAGGCACCTATGAACCAAGAACAACCCAAAGAGAGTTTCAACCTCTCCAAGTGGGCGCTGGAGCATACGGCGCTGACCCGGTTTCTGATGATCGTGTTGCTGATTCTGGGCGCTTCGGCCTATTTTCAGCTGGGGCAGGACGAAGATCCGCCGTTCACCTTCCGCCTGATGGTGGTGCGCACCTTCTGGCCCGGTGCCACGGCCCAGCAGATGGCGGAGCAGGTCACCGACAAGATTGAGCGCACCTTGCAGGAAGTGCCCAACGCAGACAAAATCCGCAGCTATTCCAAGCCGGGTGAGTCCACCATTTTGTTCCAGGTGAAGGACTCGACCAAGGCCACAGACGTGTCCAATATCTGGTACACCGTGCGCAAAAAAGTGGGCGATATGCGCCTGACATTGCCCGGCGGTATCCAGGGGCCGTTTTTCAATGACGAATTTGGCGATGTCTATGGCGTGATTTACGCACTGGAAGCCGATGGCTTCTCCAGTGCCGAGGTCAAGGCCTTTGCCGATGAGGTGCGGCAAAAACTACTGCGCGTCACCGATGTGAACAAGGTCGAGCTGTTTGGTGTGCAAGACGAAAAACTGTACATCGAAATTTCGCAAAAACGGCTGGCGCAATTGGGCCTGGACATGAACCAGGTGCTGGCGCAACTGGCCCAGCAAAACGCGGTTGAGGGGGCGGGGGCGGTGCAAACGCCGCTGGATGTGGTGCAGGTGCGGGTCGGTGGGCAGTTTACGGCGGTGGATGATTTAAGTGCCATGCCGATCCGGGGCAGTTCGGGCAACCAGCTGCGCCTGGGCGACATTGCCAACATCAAGCGCGGTTATGTGGACCCACCGACCGTCAAGGTGCGCCACCAGGGCCAGCAGGTCATCGCGCTGGGTGTGTCCATGGCCAAGGGGGGGGACATCATCGCCCTGGGCAAGGCGCTGAAGGTCGCGGTGGAAAAAATCGGCAGCACTTTGCCGGTGGGCGTGCGGCTGGTCAATGTGCAAGACCAGCCCAAGGCCGTGGCCAAGTCGGTCAACGAGTTTGTGGGTGTGCTGGTAGAGGCGATTGTGATTGTGCTGGCCGTGAGCGTGATCAGCCTGGGTCTGCACAAGCGCAGCGGCAACGTTTCCTGGTTCAGGCGCTACTACGTGGATATGCGCCCCGGCCTGGTGGTGGGCATCACCATTCCACTGGTGCTGGCCGTGACATTTTTGGGCATGCTGTACTGGGGCATTGGTTTGCACAAAATCTCATTGGGCTCGCTCATTATTGCGCTGGGCCTGCTGGTGGACGACGCCATCATTGCCGTGGAGATGATGGTGCGCAAGATGGAGGAGGGCTACGACAAGGTGCGTGCCGCCACGTTTGCCTATGAGATCACCGCCATGCCCATGCTGACGGGTACGCTGATTACTGCCGTCGGTTTCCTGCCGATTGGTATTGCCAAGTCGTCCACCGGCGAATACACCTTCGCCATTTTTGGGGTGACCGTGCTGGCGCTGGTGTTGAGCTGGATTGTGTCGGTCTACTTCGTGCCCTATTTGGGAACCCTGTTCCTCAAGGTCAAGCCCCATGGTGTGGGTGAACAGGCGCATGAACTGTTTGACACGCCGTTCTACAACACCTTCCGCAAAACCGTGAACTGGTGCGTGCAGCACCGCTGGATCACCATTGGCGCCATGCTGCTGACCTTTGCGCTGGGCATTGTGGGCATGGGCAAAGTGCAGCAGCAGTTCTTCCCCGACTCCAGCCGCCCCGAGGTCTTGCTGGACGTCTGGTACCCCGAAGGCACCGCCTTTGCCGCCAACGAAGCCACCACCAAACGCATCGAGGCCCGCCTGATGCAAGAGCCTGGTGTGGAAAGTGTGAGCACCTGGGTGGGATCAGGCGTGCCGCGTTTCTATTTGCCCATGGACAATATTTTTCCGCAAAGCAATGCCTCGCAATTCATCATCCTGCCCAAGGATTTGAAGCTGCGCGAGTCGATCCGCATCAAACTTCCCGCACTCATGGCGCAGGAATTTCCTGAGATCCGGGCCCGCGTCAAAATTTTGCCCAATGGCCCCCCTGTGCCTTATCCGGTGCAATTCCGCGTGGTCGGTGGCGAGCCGTCGGGCTTGCGCGAACGGGCTGATGAGGTCAAGGCCGTCATGCGCCAGAGCAGCAACACACGGGGGGTGAACGACAACTGGAATGAATCGGTCAAGGTGATGCGCCTGGAGGTGGATCAGGCCAAGGCACGGGCTTTGGGGGTCACCAGCCAATCCATCGCACAAGCGTCCAAAACCCTGCTGGTCGGCTCCACCGTGGGCCAGTACCGCGAAGGCGACAAGCTGATCGACATCGTGCTGCGCCAGCCCCTGGACGAACGCAGTGCCATCACCGATATCGCCAACGCCTACCTGCCGACAGCCTCGGGCAAGTCGATTCCGCTGACCCAGATCGCCAAACCCACGTTCGCCTGGGAGCCCGGTGTCCTGTGGCGCGAAAACCGCGACTACTCCATCACGGTGCAAAGCGACATCGTCGAGGGCCTGCAAGGTGCCACGGTGACTGCCGAGCTGTTGCCCAAGTTGCGCGAGTTGGAAGCCTCCTGGAAAACCAAAGACCTGGCGGGCTACCGCATTGAGGTGGCCGGCGCGGTGGAGGAAAGCAGCAAGGGCTCTGCCTCCATCGTGGCAGGCGTTCCCATCATGCTGTTCATCACCTTCACCCTGCTGATGCTGCAACTGCACAGCTTCAGCCGCGCCATGCTGGTGTTTTTGACCGGGCCTTTGGGCATTGCCGGTGTGGCGGGTGCACTGTTGTTGTCCGGGCGTCCCTTCGGCTTCGTCGCCTTGCTGGGGGTGATTGCCCTGATGGGCATGATCCAGCGCAATTCGGTGATCCTGATCGATCAGATTGAGCAGGACCGCGCCGCCGGAATCCCTGCCTGGGACGCGATTGTGGAGTCCGCTGTGCGCCGTTTGCGCCCGATTGTGCTGACCGCCGCCGCCGCCGTCCTGGCCATGATCCCGCTTTCGCGCTCGGTTTTCTGGGGCCCCATGGCCGTTGCCATCATGGGCGGACTCATCGTAGCCACGGTGCTCACCCTGCTGGCGTTGCCTGCCATGTACGCGGCTTGGTTCCGGGTAAAACGGGAGACGCCCGCAGCAGGTTAAAATAGCGGGCTGACCGATTTCAAATGTGAGGTCAAAGCCCGGTAGACTCCGTCTGCCGGTGTATTTGACCTTTCATGTTATTTTTTTGCGCGGGTGGCGAAATTGGTAGACGCACCAGGTTTAGGTCCTGACGCTGGCAACAGTGTGGGGGTTCGAGTCCCCCCCCGCGCACCATATCCAAGAAATTGTGGGCAGTCCCGCCGCTGAACAGCGGCAGGGCTGCCCCCATTTTTTAAAATCTAGGAGAAATACTATGGCTGTTACTGTCGAAACACTGGAAAAACTGGAACGAAAAATCACCCTGACCCTGCCCGTGGGGTCGATCCAGTCCGAAGTGGACTCGCGTTTGCGCAAGCTCGCACGCACCGTCAAGATGGACGGCTTCCGTCCCGGCAAAGTGCCCATGAATGTCATTGCCCAGCGTTATGGCTATTCCGTGCACTACGAAGTGATGAACGACAAGGTCGGCGAAGCCTTTGCCAGCGCCGCCAACGAAGCCAAGCTGCGTGTGGCGGGCCAGCCCCGTATCACCGAAAGCGAAGCGTCGCCAGAAGGCCAAATGGCTTTTGACGCGGTGTTCGAAGTGTTCCCCGAAGTCAAAATTGCAGACCTGACCACGGCTGAAGTCGAAAAGATCAGCGCCGAAGTGACCGATGCAGCCATCGACAAAACGGTTGAGATCCTGCGCAAGCAGCGCCGCACCTTCGCCCAGCGCCCACAGGACGCCGCAGTGCAAGACACCGACCGCGTGACGGTGGACTTCGAAGGCAAAATCGACGGCGAACCCTTCGCCGGTGGCAAAGCCGATGGGTACCAGTTCATTGTGGGCGATGGCCAGATGCTCAAGGAATTCGAAGATGCCACCCGTGGCATGAAATTGGGTGAGAGCAAGACCTTCCAATTGGCTTTCCCCACTGAATACCATGGCAAAGATGTGGCTGGTAAAACCGCCGATTTCATGGTGACTTTGAAGAAAGTGGAAGCAGCGAACCTGCCCGACGTCGATGGCGAACTCGCTGGATCCCTGGGCATTGCGGACGCAACGGTTGAAGGCCTGCGCGCAGACATCCGTAAAAATCTGGAGCGCGAAGTCAAATTCCGTTTGCTGGGCCGCAACAAGCAAGTGGCCATGGACGCGCTGATCGAAAAGGCCGAGCTGGATTTGCCAAAGTCCAGCGTACAAGCCGAAGTCGAACGCATGATTGAAGGTGCCCGCGCCGACCTCAAGCAACGCGGCATCAAGGACGCCGACAAAGCCCCGATCCCCGACGAGGTGTTCCGCCCCCAGGCAGAGCGCCGCGTGCGCTTGGGGCTGGTGGTTGCTGAATTGGTGCGTTCCAATGACCTGCATGCCAAGCCAGAGCAGATCAAGGCCCACATCGACGAGTTGGCCGCCAGTTACGAAAAACCTGCTGATGTGGTCCGCTGGTACTACGGTGACAACCGCCGCATGGCCGAAGTGGAAGCCATCGTGATTGAAAACAACGTGACCGACTTTGTACTGGGTAAAGTCAAAGTCAGCGAAAAGGCCATTTCCTTTGACGAATTGATGGGCCAAAACTAATCGACTGCGTCGCTTACGCAACGCGGTCGATAACATCAATGGGGTTTGCGCGGGGCTTGTAGTCTTGCAGTCAAACCCCATTTGTCTTCATGGTTTCGGTTTTTCGGTACAGTCACTACACTTCTTGGGAGACGTTATGAATGTGAGATATGGAGCGCCAAGCGCAATGGATACGCAGGCCCTTGGCATGGTTCCCATGGTCATTGAGCAGTCAGGTCGCGGGGAGCGTTCGTACGATATTTACTCGCGCTTGCTCAAAGAGCGGGTCATTTTCCTGGTGGGCCCGGTCAATGATTACGTCGCCAATTTGGTCGTAGCGCAACTGCTCTTTTTGGAGAGCGAAAACCCAGACAAAGACATCTCGTTTTATATCAACTCACCCGGTGGCTCCGTGAGTGCTGGCATGGCAATTTTTGACACCATGAACTTCATCAAGCCCGAAGTGTCGACCTTGTGCACCGGTATGGCCGCCAGCATGGGTGCGTTTTTGCTGGCCGCAGGCGCGAAGGGAAAGCGCTTCTCCTTGCCCAATTCCAAGGTCATGATTCACCAGCCCTCAGGCGGTAGCCAGGGCCAGGCCACCGAAATTGAGATCCAAGCACGTGAAATTTTGAAAACACGCGAGCAGTTGAACAAGATCTTGGCCGAACGTACCGGCCAACCTCTGGACCGGATCGAACGGGACACCGAGCGCGACTATTACATGTCGGCTGAAGAGTGCAAGGAATATGGCCTGATTGATCAGGTCATTTCCAAGCGCCCCTGAGCATTGGCACGGGCGATAGCTTCGCCGCAACGGTGTTCTTCTGCTGGAAGGGCACCGTTTTTATTTGGTTATCATTGCACAATTTAGCGGAAAAGGCAGTCTTCACATGGCCGACAAAAAAGGCTCCTCTAGCGAAAAAACCCTGTATTGCTCGTTTTGTGGCAAGAGTCAGCACGAGGTCAAAAAGCTGATTGCCGGACCGTCTGTGTTCGTGTGTGACGAGTGCATCGACCTGTGCAATGAAATTATCCGCGACGAGTTACCCGCGACGACGGACAACCAGGACGCCCGCGGCGATTTACCCACGCCTGCAGAAATCAAGGCCAATCTGGACAATTACGTGATTGGCCAGGAGCCTGCCAAGCGCACTTTGGCCGTGGCGGTGTACAACCACTACAAACGCCTGCGCCACAAGGAAAAATCCAAAAAAGACGATGTGGAATTGGCCAAGAGCAATATTTTGCTGATCGGCCCCACGGGGTCCGGCAAAACGCTGTTGGCACAAACGCTGGCGCGTATGCTGGATGTGCCCTTTGTCATGGCGGATGCCACTACCTTGACCGAAGCGGGTTATGTGGGCGAGGACGTAGAAAACATCGTTCTCAAATTGCTGCAAAGCTGCAATTACGAGGTGGACCGTGCCCAGCGCGGCATTGTCTACATTGATGAAATTGACAAGATATCTCGCAAATCGGACAACCCATCGATCACCCGTGACGTGTCCGGCGAAGGTGTGCAACAGGCGTTGCTCAAGCTGATTGAAGGCACCATGGCGAGCGTGCCACCCCAAGGCGGACGCAAACACCCGAACCAGGATTTTGTGCAGGTGGACACCACCAACATTCTGTTCATTTGCGGCGGTGCCTTCTCCGGTTTGGAAAAAGTTATCGACAACCGGACCCAATCTTCCGGCATCGGTTTTGGCGCGTCGGTAAAAAGCAAGGAGCAACGCAGCCTGACCGAGGTGTTCAAGGACGTGGAACCGGAAGATTTGATCAAGTTCGGCATCATTCCTGAACTGGTGGGGCGCATGCCGGTGGTGGCGACTTTGGCCGAATTGACGGAAGACGCCCTGGTGCAAATCCTGACAGAGCCAAAGAATGCGCTGGTGAAGCAATATGCCAAGCTGCTGGCCATGGAAGGCTCAGAGTTGGAAATTCGCCCCAACGCGCTCAAAGCCATTGCTAAAAAGGCGTTGGCGCGAAAGACCGGCGCACGGGGCTTGCGTTCGATCCTGGAGCAGTCCCTGATTGACACCATGTACGAACTTCCTAACGTCGCCAATGTAGAAAAAGTGGTGGTGGATGAGTCCACTATCGAAGAAAACCAGCCGCCGCTGCTCGTCTACCGCGAAGCTGCCAAGAAGGCCTAAGGCCAGAACCGCGCAATGGCCTGATATGGCAGGCTTTTGCGTGGGATTAATTGAATTGTCAAGCGAGGACTGCTTTGATAATGGCAGTGCGCTTGAAAATCACGTTTCCTCGACCATATTGAACAGGTAACTACTAGGTTCCCCATGTCTGGCCACACACCCTTACCTCCTAACCCTATTGACCTGCCATTGTTGCCATTGCGTGACGTGGTAGTCTTTCCCCACATGGTGATCCCTTTGTTTGTGGGACGGCCAAAAAGCATCAAGGCGCTGGAAGCGGCTATGGAAGCTGAGCGGCGCATCATGCTGGTGGCTCAAAAAGCAGCTGCCAAAGACGATCCCTTGGTGTCCGACATGTTTGAAGTCGGTTGCGTTTCGACCATTTTGCAAATGCTCAAATTGCCGGATGGCACTGTGAAGGTGCTGGTTGAAGGCCACCAGCGGGCCTTGGTCAATCAAATTGAAGAAGGTGAGTTGCATTTTTCGGCCAATGTCACGCCGATTGAGGCCTTGGTTGAGGTGCCGCAAAAGGGACGAAGCAAATCCAGTGAGGTAGAGGCCCTGCGTCGCGCTGTGATGCAGCAGTTTGACCAATACGTCAAATTGAACAAAAAAATCCCGCCCGAAATTTTGACGTCAATCTCCAGTATTGATGATGCAGGGCGGTTGGCTGACACCATTGCGGCGCATCTTCCACTCAAGCTCGACAGCAAGCAGGCGGTTTTGAGTCTCTTCAGCATAAAAGAACGGCTGGAAAACCTGTTCGAGCAGATTGAGCGCGAAGTTGATATTTTGAATGTTGATAAAAAAATCCGTGGCCGTGTCAAGCGCCAGATGGAAAAAAATCAGCGCGATTTCTACCTCAATGAACAGGTCAAGGCCATCCAGAAGGAACTGGGTGAAGGCGAAGAAGGCGCCGACATTGAAGAAGTCGAAAAGAAAATCAAAGCGGCCAAGATGCCGAAAGAAGCGCTCAAGAAGGCAGAGGCGGAGTTGAAGAAACTTAAGCTCATGTCGCCTATGTCGGCCGAGGCTACCGTGGTACGCAATTACATTGATGTACTGGTCGGCTTGCCGTGGGCCGCCAAGACCAAGATTAAGCATAACCTGGCCAATGCCGAAAGCGTACTGAACGAAGACCATTACGGTTTGGACAAGGTCAAGGACCGTATTTTGGAATACCTTGCGGTGCAGCAGCGTGTTGACAAAGTCAAGGCGCCTATTTTGTGCCTGGTGGGCCCTCCCGGGGTGGGTAAAACGTCGCTAGGGCAGTCGATTGCCAAAGCCACGGGGCGCAAGTATGTGCGCATGGCCTTGGGTGGAATGCGAGATGAAGCCGAGATCCGTGGTCACCGTCGCACCTATATCGGCGCCATGCCTGGCAAGGTTCTCCAAAATTTGTCCAAGGTGGGAACCCGCAATCCCTTGTTCCTGCTGGATGAAATTGACAAACTGGGTACCGATTTTCGGGGTGATCCGAGCAGCGCATTGCTGGAGGTTTTGGACCCGGAACAAAATCACAAATTTGGCGATCATTACGTAGAGGTCGACTATGACCTGAGCGATGTGATGTTTGTGGCAACGTCCAACTCCATGAACATTCCGTCGGCATTGTTGGACCGTATGGAAGTCATTCGGCTTTCCGGTTACACGGAAGACGAGAAAACCAACATTGCCGTCACGTATCTGCTGCCCAAACAGATGAAGAACAATGGGGTGAAGGACAGTGAGTTGGCCATTGGCGAAGACGCCGTGCGCGACATTGTTCGGTATTACACCCGTGAGGCGGGGGTTCGCTCTCTGGAGCGCGAACTGTCAAAAATTTGCCGAAAGGTCGTCAAAGGTTTGTTGCTCAAAAAATTGAGTCCTCAGGTCACGGTGACTGTTGAAAATCTCAACGATTATTTGGGTGTGCGCAAATACACCTATGGTCGTGCAGAGCAGCAAAACCAGGTAGGGCAGGTCGTTGGCTTGGCGTGGACGGAAGTTGGCGGTGACTTGTTGACCATCGAAGCCGCATTGACGCCAGGCAAAGGCGTCATTACGCGGACTGGTTCTCTCGGCGATGTGATGAAAGAATCTGTGGAAGCTGCCCGCACCGTGGTGCGAAGCCGTGCACGGCGTTTGGGCATCAAAGATGAGGTGTTTGAGAAAAAGGATATTCATATCCACGTACCTGACGGTGCCACACCGAAGGATGGGCCAAGTGCTGGCGCTGCCATGACGACTGCCTTTGTGTCCGCACTCACAGGAATTCCAGTGCGTGGAGATGTGGCCATGACAGGAGAGATTACCCTGCGCGGTGAAGTCACAGAGATTGGTGGACTGAAAGAGAAACTGTTGGCGGCTTTGCGCGGCGGCATTAAGACCGTGTTGATTCCTGAGGCAAATGCCAAAGACCTTCAAGATATTCCTGAGAACGTCAAGAATGGGTTGGAAATTGTGCCGGTGCGCTGGATCGATAAAGTGTTGGAGTTGGCACTGGAGACATTGCCGATCGCTTTGCCAGAAGACGAAGCAGTTGTCCCGGTGCCCGTGACCGTGTCCGCCTCGGATTTGCAAGGAACTGTTAAGCATTGAGATCGGACGGAGGAATTTGCGAGATTTTTGGGACAGTGTCCAGATGGCTCCAAAAAACGCGCTATAATTCTTCTATTGAAACGCGGGAATAGCTCAGTTGGTAGAGCGCAACCTTGCCAAGGTTGAGGTCGAGAGTTCGAGACTCTTTTCCCGCTCCAAATTTCAGAAAAAGGGAAGCGTCAGCTTCCCTTTTTGTTAGGATAGGCACGGGTTTTTGGTGCTGAAATAGTAATGACATTGGCGCGGTAGCAAAGCGGTTATGTCCCGGATTGCAAATCCGGTTAGTCCGGTTCGACTCCGGACCGCGCCTCCAGATATTTCTGGTCTTAAATGCCTTGTTAACAAATGTTGACGAGGCATTTTTGTTTAACCCATGCGCTGCTCGCTCATAATAGCGAGGCAGTGCCCGAGTGGTGAAATAGGTAGACACATCGGACTTAAAATCCGCCGCTTCGTGAATAACGGGCGTACCGGTTCGATTCCGGTCTCGGGCACCAATTGTTAGTTTCAGGCAGTATCAAAAGCCCTCAAAACCCGCTCTGGCTATAGCTACAGCGGGTTTTTTATTGCCTCAAACAGTTTCATGGGGCAACATGACATACCGCCAAAAGGGGACGTATGGCACTTACCGACACCTTTGTAAAGAACACCACGGCTTGTGCCATGGCACCTGTTTGGAACATTGCAAGGGCCACCAAAGTGAGAAATAGTCTGACTGTTGGCATAGGGTATGGGTTCAATACGCGGCAATCGCCCTGTGCAATGGACACACGCACTAGCGAAATAGTTGCTTCAGGGGAGTCTGTTGTGGCAGGCTCACGGACCGCAGGTTGGCGCTGCTGGCTAAGCGATCCAGTTTGAACGCACTTACGGTCCCGGTAAGTTGCACAGCTTGGTCTTTCAAACTTTCTGCCGCAGCCGCGCTTTGCTCCACCAAGGCGGAATTTTGCTGAGTCATTCTGTCGAGCAATGCAATGGCAGTGCTGATCTGCGCAATGCCTTCACTTTGCGAAGAGGCGGCAGCGGTGATTTCGCCAATAGTTCTGGTCACGCGCTGAACAGAACTCACAATTTCGGTCATGGTCCGGCCCGCATCGGCCACCAGTCGCGTGCCGCACGAGACCCGATCAACACTGGCGCCAATCAGCAGCTTGATCTCTTTCGCGGCCTGGGCTGATCGGCCCGCCAGGATCCGCACTTCCGAGGCAACCACTGCAAAGCCCCGCCCTTGCTCGCCAGCTCGGGCTGCTTCCACTGCGGCGTTGAGCGCCAGAATATTGGTTTGAAAGGCGATGCCGTCGATCACAGACACGATATCGGCAATCTTGCCGGAGCTGGCATTGATTGCATCCATGGTAGTGACAACTTCTGCCACCACCGCGCCACCGCGGGCGGCTACGTCCGCAGCGGATAAAGCGAGCGCGTTGGCCTGCTGCGCCGCATCGGCGCTGTGCTGTACTGTGTCGGTCAGTTGCATCATGGACGCCGCTGTCTGTTGCAACTTGGAGGCGCTGTCCTCGGTGCGTTGGCTTAAATCCAGGTTCCCCGACGCAACTTCACTGCTGGCGACCTGAATGGAGTCAACTGCGCTGCGAATGCCCCACACCAAGTTTCTGAGCTTGTCCTGCATGGCTGCGATGGCCTGCAGCAGACGCCCGGTTTCGTCGAAAATTCGAACCTCTACTTGGGACGACAGATCCCCCATTGCAATCCGTTCGGCTACCACGACCGCACGGCCAATGGGTGAGGTTACGCTGAGCGTAATCCGCCAGGCAATGAGGCCGCCCATGAGCAGTGCTGTCGCAACCAAAAAACTTTCTGCAGCAAACACGCGTCGCTGCAAATCAACTACATCGGCGCTAGCGGCCTTGCTTTGGGTACGCTGCAACTCGATCAACTTGCCAGCGTGAAGGCGTAGCTGCGATTCAGCGGGGCGCACCCGGTTCATCAGGGTCAACACCGCCGCCACACTGTCACCCTCACCGGCTTGCTTTATAGCCTCCTTCACTTCCGGCAGCACTCTCTTCCCTGCCAGAGAAATATCGGCCATCAGACCTCTCTCCAGATCACTGGTTTCGGGCACAGACAGCAACTCTATTAGATCGCGCTCCGCCTTCAGGAAGGCCGTCTCTTGTACCTTGGCGGCCTGTACTTCTATATCAAGCTGCTTTTTGTCCAGGTCGCCGAACAGGGCGGCTGAACGACAGCTCAGTCCCAAACTGCTGATGCTCTCCATCAATTGACTGGCTAGTTCAATCTTTAGATTATTGACTTCGACAATTCGCTTGACCTGATCACCCAGCAGTTGTATCGCATACGCGCCTGTTCCCGCCACAGCAAGGAGTAGCATCAGAATGCTGATAAAGCCCCACGAAAGTCGCCGCGCCAGTGACATAGACCGAAACAGATGTGTGAGCATGATGAGTTCCAAAGTTGAAAATGGGGGACAACTACTGTGGCGATCCGAATCCGCCTCCGCCGGGTGTGAATATTTCGAACACATCGCCCGGCTGCATTTCGGCCTGGCCGATGTGGCCCAGTTCTTCGGTCTGGCCGTCGGCGCGCAGCACGCGGTTCACCCCCACCTGGCCCGGCTGGCCGCCGGCCATGCCGAAGGCCCCGTGGGTGCGGCCGTTGGACAGGATGCTGGCCGTCATGGGCTCCAGAAAACGCACCCGGCGCACGCCGCCGTTGCCGCCGGGCCATTGGCCCGCGCCGCCCGAGCCTTCGCGGATTTCGTAGCTTTCCAGGCGCACCGGGAAGCGGAATTCGAAAATCTCGGGATCGGTCAGGCGCGAGTTGGTCATGTGGGTTTGCACGACGCTGGTGCCGTGGAAACCGCCCACCGTCTCGCCCGCCGCATTCGTCACCACCCCGGCGCCCGAGCCGCCTGAAATGGTCTCGTAGTACTGGTAGCGTGCATTGCCGAAGGTGAAGTTGTTCATGGTGCACTGGCTGCCCGCCATCACGCCCAAGGCGCCGTACAGGGCGTTGGTGATGCAGGTGGAGGTCTCCACATTGCCCGCCACCACCGAGGCCGGTGGGTTGGGGTTGAGCATGGAGCCCTGCGGAATGATGACCTGCAAAGGTTTGAGGCAGCCCGCGTTGAGTGGAATGTCGTCGTCCACCAGCGTGCGGAACACGTAGAGCACCGCCGCCATGCACACGGCCGTGGGGGCATTGAAGTTGTTGACCTGCTGGGGTGAGGTGCCGGTGAAGTCGATCACCGCGCTGCGCTCCTTGGCATTGACACGGATGGCCACCTGGATCTGTGCGCCGTTGTCCAGCGGCAGGGTGAAGGCGCCGTCTTTGAGGCGGGTGATCACGCGGCGCACCGACTCTTCGGCGTTGGCCTGCACATGGCCCATATAGGCCTGCACCACGTCCAGGCCAAAGTGCTCCACCATCTTGCGCAACTCTTGCACGCCTTTTTCGTTGGCGGCGATCTGGGCGTTCAGGTCGGCCATGTTTTGTTGCGTGTTGCGCGAGGGGTATTCGCCACTGCTGAGCAGCGCAACCATTTCGGCTTCGCGCAGCACGCCGCGGTCCACCAGCTTGAAATTGCTGATCTGCACGCCTTCTTCTTCGATGCGGGTCGAGAACGGAGGCATGGAGCCGGGTGTAATTCCGCCCACGTCAGCATGGTGGCCTCGGCTGCCGACATAGAACATGGCCCCCACGCTTGTCGCTTCGCGTACTGCGCTGCCCCCACTACCGGAGGGGTCGCTGCGCACCGGGGCGCTCGCGCCTTGGGACGGCCCGGCGGCGCTCAGTGTCTGGCCATCCAGGTAAACGGGCGTGATGACCGTGATGTCGGGCAGGTGCGTGCCACCGTGGTAGGGGTCGTTCAGCACATACACATCACCCGGTTGCATGGTGGCGGCGTTTTCGCGCACCACGGTTTTGATGCTCTCGCCCATGCTTCCCAAATGCACCGGCATGTGCGGGGCGTTGGCGATCAGGTTGCCGCTGGCATCGAACAGCGCGCAGCTGAAGTCCAGGCGCTCCTTGATGTTCACCGAGTAGGCGGTGTTCTGCAGTTGCAGGCCCATTTGCTCGGCGATGTTCATGAACAGGTTGTTGAACACCTCCAGCAGCACCGGGTCCACCGTGGTGCCGACTGCAAATTGGATAGCACGCTCTTCAATGCGGACGAGGGCCAGGTGGTCAAATTCTGTAAGCGTTGCCTCCCAACCTGGCTCCACCACGGTGGTGGCGTTTTTCTCGGCAATGATGGCCGGGCCGGGAATCACGTCGCCAGGGCGCAGATCCTCGCGCACCACCAGGGCCGCTTGCACCCACTGGCCGCCCGAGTACATGCGCACCCACTCGCGCACGGCGCCGCAGGCCTGCAGGTCACGCGGCGCGTGCAGGGCGTGGCGGGGTTCTTCCGGGGCGTCGCCGGCAATCACGGCCTCGACCGACACCGCTTCCACGACCAGGCCCTTGCCTTGCATGAGGAAGGCAAAACGCTGGCGGTAGGCCGCCTCAAAACCGGCCACGATCAGCGCCGTGGTGGCGGTGGGGGTGGCGCCTCCCATGGGGTAGGCCACCACCAGGGCCGCGTCGCTGCCTTCGTAGCGCACATGCACGCGGCGGTGGGTGCTGAGGCTGCCCTGGTTGACCTGCTGGCGTGCCAGTTCGCCCTCGGCCTGCGCGGCCAAGGCGTCCAGCCGGGCCACCACGTCGGGCAGGGCGTCGGGGCTGAGTTTCACTTCCACCGCCTGCTCGCGGATCACGGTCTGGTCGGCCAGGCCCATGCCGTAGGCGCTGAGCACGCCGGCCAGCGGGTGCACAAACACGCGCGTCATGCCCAGCGCGTCGGCCACCAGGCAGGCGTGCTGCCCGCCGGCGCCGCCGAAACATTGCAGGGTGTAGGCGGTGACGTCATAACCCCGGGCGACCGAAATTTTCTTGATGGCGTTGGCCATCTGCTGCACGGCGATGTTGATAAAACCCTCGGCCACCTCTTCGGGCGGGCGCTGGGTTTGTGCCGCCAGCTCGCCAAATTGCGCTTGCACGGCGTCCAGGCTCAGGGCTTCGTCGGCGTTGGGGCCAAACACCTTGGGGAAATAACGCGGCTGGATCTTGCCCATCATCACGTTGGCATCGGTCACCGCCAGCGCGCCACCCCGGCGGTAGCTGGCCGGGCCAGGGTTGGCGCCCGCGCTTTGCGGCCCCACGCGAAAGCGCGCACCGTCAAAGGCCAGCAGCGAGCCGCCCCCGGCCGCCACGGTGTGGATGCTCATCATGGGCGCACGCATGCGCACGCCGGCCACCTGGGTTTCGAACTCGCGCTCGAACTCACCCGCGTAGTGGGACACATCGGTGGAGGTACCGCCCATGTCAAAGCCGATGATCTTCTCGATGCCCGCGATGGCCGCCGTGCGCGCCATGCCCACGATGCCCCCGGCCGGGCCGCTCAAAATCGCATCCTTGCCCTGGAATACATGGGCATCCGTCAGCCCGCCCGAGGACTGCATGAAAAACAGCTTCACGCCGGGCATTTCGCCGGCCACCTGCTCCACGTAGCGGCGCAAAATGGGCGAGAGGTAGGCGTCCACCACCGTGGTGTCGCCCCGGCTGACGAACTTCATCATGGGGCTGGTTTCATGCGAGGTGCTGATCTGCGTGAAGCCGATCTCTTGCGCAATGCGTTTGGCAGCCAGTTCATGCGCGGTGTAGCGGTAGCCGTGCATAAAAACAATGGAAACACTGCGTAGCCCCCGTGTATATTGCGTGAGCAGCTCCTCTTTTAATAGCAATTCGTCCAACGGCTCGATCAGGTCGCCGTGGGCGCCCACACGCTCGTGGGCCTCCACCACGGCGCTGTACAGCAACTCGGGCAACTGGATGTTGCGGTCGAAAATGCGCGGGCGGTTTTGGTAGGCAATGCGCAGCGCATCGCGAAAGCCGCGCGTGGTCACCAGCAGCGTGGGTTCGCCCTTGCGCTCCAGCAGGGCGTTGGTGGCCACCGTGGTGCCCATTTTCACGCAGGCCACCCGCTCGGGGGTGACGGGCTCGCCCTTCTTGAGCCCCAGCAGGTGGCGGATGCCGGCTACGGCGGCGTCTTTGTACTGCTCGGGGTTTTCGCTCAGCAGCTTGTGGGTGACCAGGCTGCCGTCGGGGCGCTTGCCCACCACGTCGGTGAAGGTGCCGCCGCGGTCAATCCAGAATTGCCAGAGTTTGGAGTCCATTGGGGTGGTGGTGTCTTGCATGGTGTTCTCTTAAAAAAGTGACGCACAGGTCTAGTTGAAGTAATAGGAGACAAAGATGTCGCTGGCGGTCTTGCCCACCGAGCGCACCCATTCACGGGAAAAGCGCTCGCCCATGCGCTTGATGTCGATGTCGAGTTCGCTGGACAGGCGCTCCACCTTGATGCCGTGGGCCTGCAGCTCCTGGGTCGCGCTCACGGCGGCCGTTTTGCTGGCCGCCCAGCCTCGGGTTTCGGCCACAGCAGCGGCCTGGAGCACGGCCGTGCGGGCGGCGGGAGAGAGCGCGTCGAAACTTTGGGTGCTGACAAACACAATGTTTTTGGGGAACCAGGCATTGAGTTCGTAGTAGTACTTGATGGGGCCCCACACCCTGTTTTCCACCCCTGTCACTGCCGAGGTGACCATGGCGTCCAGCCGCCCTTCGTTGACGGCTTTGCCCACATCGACCATGGCCACGTCCACCGGCACCGCGCCCAGCATCTCGGCAATGCGTACCGTGGTTTGGTTGTAGGTGCGCATCTTCATGTGCCTGAAGTCGGCTGCCGTCTTGACGGGGCGGGTGGTGTACAGACCCTGGGGCGGCCAAGGCACGGAGAACAAAATCTTCAGCCCGCGCTGGGCAAAGGCCTGCTCCATGCCGGGGCGCTGCAACTGCCACAGGCGCAGCGCCTGTGGGTAGCTGCCGATCACAAAGGGCACAGAGTCCGCGCCCGCCAGCGGGATGTCCTTGGCCAGGCTGGTCATGATGGTTTCGCCGGCCTGCACCTTGCCGTCCTGCACCGCCTGGTGAATGTCGCCCAGCTTGAACAGTTTGCCGTTGGGCGCGAGTTGCAGCTTGAGTTCGCCTTGGGTGGCCTCCTGTACCTCGCGCCCAAACTGGGCGATGTTTTCCGTGTGGAAGGACTCGGCGCGGTAGCCGGTTGCCAGGGTCCAGGTGGTTTGGGCGTGCAAGGTTGGGACGTGGCTTACCCCGACCGCGCACAGCGCAGCAAACAGAACCAGTTTCATGGGAGTCTCCGAGGAGGTTAAGGGGCGAGAGGTGGCCCCGGCCGGGGCCGGACTGTCAATGCATGTTGCGGGGCATCCACAACACGATGTCGGGCACAAAGTAGGTCAGCAAAACCATGAACACCATCACCAGGAAGAAGGGCAGGGCCACCCTGGACAGGTAGCTGAGCTGCCGTTTGGTCAGGCCTTGCAGCACAAAGAGGTTGAAACCCACCGGCGGCGTGATTTGCGCCATCTCGACCACCAGCACGACGAAGATGCCAAACCAGATCAGGTCGAACCCGGCTTTTTCGACCGTGGGCAAGAGCACCGACATGGTCAGCACCACCATGGAGATGCCATCCAGAAAGCAACCCAGCACAATGAAAAAGCCCACCAGCAACACAATCAGCATGAATGGCGGCAGGTGCAGCGCGCCGATGAACTCCGCCAGGTGGCGCGGCAGGCCGATAAAGCCCATGGCCAGTGTCAGGAAGGCCGCGCCCGCCAAAATCAGGCCGATCATGCAGTACACCCGGCACGCCGCCGTCAGGCCGGCCTTGAAGGTGGACCAGTTCAGCGTGCGCTCCAGCAGCGACAGGATGAGGGAGCCCGCCACCCCCAGTGCCGCCGCTTCGGTGGCCGTGGCCACGCCGGAGTAAATCGAGCCCAGCACCAGGGCAATCAAGGACACCACGGGGATCAGGTTGCGCGAGGCATAGACCTTTTGTGCGAAGGTCATGGACTGGTCGGCCGGGGGCACCTTGTCCTTGTTGAAGAGGGCCCAAATGATGATGTAGCCACTGAACAGCGCCGCCAGCACCAGGCCTGGAACCACCCCGGCAATGAAGAGCTTGGCAATGGACACATTGGCCGCCACGCCGTACACAATCATGATGATGGACGGTGGAATCAAGAGACCCAGGGTGCTGGCGCCAGCCAGGGTGCCGATGGAAATTTCGTCCGGGTAACCGCGCTTTTTCAGCTCGGGCAGGGAGATTTTTCCGATGGTGGCGCAGGTGGCCGCCGACGAGCCCGAGACGGCGGCAAAGATGGTGCTGCCGATCACATTGACATGCAGCAGGCGGCCGGGCAGTCGGTCCAGCCAGGGCGCCAGGCCCTTGAACAGGCCTTCGGAGAGTTTGCTGCGAAACAGGATCTCGCCCATCCACAAAAACAGGGGCAGGGCGGTGAGGGTCCAGCTGGAGGTGGAGCCCCAGATGGTCAGCAGCATGGCGTCCCCCACGGGGCGCTGGGTGAACATTTCCATGGCAATCACAGCCACGCCCAGCAGCGACAGGCCGATCCACAGGCCCGAGCCCAGAACCAGGAAGAGCATCAGTATCAGTGCTCCAGCGATCAAGATATCCATGGCAGTCTTTCAGAGTGGAGTGGGTGGGTTTATTCGGCGCGGACGGATTCGCCATCGGCCTCGGCGAAGAAGGTGCGTCCCTGAATGCGGCTGATAAGGGCATCGGCAAACGCCAGGGCAAAACCAATGCTGCCCAATGCCATGGCAATTTGCGGTATCCACAGGGGGGTGGCATCGGCACCGGCCGACACGTCGTGGAAGCTGTACGAGACCCAGACCATGTGGCAGGCGTACCAGGCGAAATAGCTGCACAGAACAGTTGCAGCGCCCAGGCACCAGTATTCAAAAATGGCCCCCACGCGGGGCGGCAGTTTTTGCAGCACCATGGTGACCCGGATGTGGTCACCGTGGCGCAGCGTCTCGGGCAGGGCCAAAAACAGGGTGGCGGCGATGGCATAACCGGCATAGGCGTCCAGGCCGGGGATATCCCACAGGAACTCCCGTGCAGCCACCCCCAACATGATCACCAGGAATGCCGACACCATGGAGATGCACGCCAGGAGCAGCAGGAACTTATAGAAATTTTTGACCAACGTATTCATGGCATGCATCCAAAGAGCGAAACAAAAGGGGGTGCGGGCTGGAGTGCTTACAGTTTGCGGTAGGCGTCGACGATGGCCTTGCCTTCGGGGCCGGCGGTCTTGAGCCATTCTTCGGTCATGGTCTCGCCGATCTTGGTCAGGCCGTCGCGGATTTCATCGCTGGGCAGGCCGGTGGTCATGCCGTTTTTGCCCAGGTCCTTGATGTAGCCTGCGTTTTTGGCCAGGCTGGCGGCCCAGCCACGCTCTTCGGCCGCTTTGCCGGCGGCGATTACCGCGTCTTGGGTGGCTTTGTCCAGTGCGTCAAAGGCCTTCTTGTTGACCACCGTGGCGTTGCGTGGCAACCAGGCGTTCACGATGTAGAAGTACTTGGTTTGTTCGTACAGCTTGCTGTCCATGCCGCTGGCGCTGGAGGTCAAAAAGTTGTCTACCGCGCCGGTGGCCAATGCCTGGCCCAGTTCCGCCAACTGGATGGTCACCGGCTGGGCTTTCACCAACTGCGCAATGCGGGTGGTGGCGGGGTTGTAGGCGCGCATTTTGGTGCTCTTGAAGTCCTCCATGGTTTTCATGGGTTTGATGGAGTACAGGGACTGCCCAGGCCATGGCACCGAGAACAGGAGCTTCAGGCCCTGCTCGGCCAAAAGTTTTTCGGTGGCGGGCTTGGATGCGGTGTAGAGCTTTTGTGCCGCACCGTAGCTGGTGGCCAGAAAAGGGACGGAGTCCACACCAAACAGGGGGTTCTCGTTGGAGTAGGCCGACAGGATGAACTCACCCGCCTGTGCCTGGCCTGTTTGCACCGCACGCTTGATTTCGGGCATCTTGTACAAAGACGCACCCGCATGCACCGTGATCTTGAGCTTGCCACCCGTGGCCTTGGCCACTTCGTCGGCAAACTGTTGCACGTTTTCGGTCTGGAAGGTGTTGGTGGCGTAGCCGGTGGGCAAATCCCACTTGGCTTGGGCGAAGGCCAGGGGAGCGGCCAGGGTGGAGGCACAGGCAAAGGCGAAGGCAAGTTTTTTCATTTCAGTTCCTTGGTGGGTTGGGTCAAAAAAAGAGGCAGGTTAAAAAGAGGCCAGTTGTTGGTTGAGCAGGTCGGTGATCAGCATCGCCCCGGGGGCATGGGTGATGCAGAACGCGGGGCGGGCCTGGGCGAGCGCTGCCTGGGGCGTGACGCCGCAGGCCCAGAACACCGGAATTTCGTCGTCCATGATGTCCACGGCGTCGCCGTAGTCGGGTGCGCCGAGGTCGGCAATGCCAATGAGCGCCGGGTTGCCCAGGTGCACCGGCGCGCCATGCACGTTAGGGAAGCGCGAGGTGACCTGCACCGCACGGATGGCGGCGGCCGCCTTCATGGGGCGCATGGACACCACCATGGGGCCGTGGAACAGGCCGGCCGGCTGGGTGGCGATGTGGGTGCGGTACATGGCCACGTTTTTGCCCTGCGCAATGTGGCGCAGGGGCAGGCCGGCTTCCAGCAGGGCGTGTTCAAACGAGAACGAGCAGCCCAGCACAAAGGTCACCAGGTCTTTGCGCCACAAGGCCGTGATGTCGGTGGGCTCATCCACCACCACCCCATCGTTCCACACCCGGTAGCGCGGCAGGTCGGAGCAGATGTCGATGTCGTCTCCCAGGCTGGGCAGCATGGCCTGGCCGGGCTCGGACACGGCCAGCACGGGGCAGGGCTTGGGGTTGCGCTGGCAGTAGCGCAAGAAGTCGTTGGCCTGTGCCTCGGGCAGGATGACCACATTGCCTTGCACATGGTCGCTGGCCAAACCGCTGGTGTGGGACGCCCACGCGCCCTGGCGAATCTTTCTGCGCACAAGCTGTGCGTTGGCAATGCCCTGGGGGCCAAAAACCGATACCGCTGATTCCGAGACAGATTGCACTTTGTTTCCCCATTTCGCATGCCAGCAAGTGGCGATGGGCGGATTGTGGAAGTACAACTGTCCTTGCGCAAACGCAAAATATGCTACTTATGTCATCGATTTTTTCGATGATAAGGGTTTACCCTTGATTGATTTTTTTGGTGCATGCGATGCACCTTCAACGAACGCGATGGCCGACTTGACCACCGTTTCCACCGTGTTGGTGGTGGGGTCGGCGCGGTAGCTGGCGTGGATGGGCAGGGACTGCAACTTTGCGTCGCAGCCCAGCACTTTGAGACTGTAGAACCCCGTCAATCGGGCTACCGCCACACGCGGCAGCAGGGCCACGCCAAAGCCGCCTTGCACCAGTTGCACCATGGCGGAAATGGACGAAATGGCGTGCACCTTTTTGGGCTGCAGGTGGTGCTGGCGGAACAAATCGAGCAAGGTGACATTGGGCTGCGAGCCTTTCTGAAAGGTCAGCAACTCCATCTCGGCCAGTTCAGCGAGCCGGTATTTGGCTTTTTTGTGCAGCACCGGGTGCCCCACAAAGGCCATGTCCATGGGGGCCAGTGCATGGTTGCGCACGCCATCGGCCGAGGCGGGTAGGGCCGCAAAAGCCAGGTCCAGCGTGCCGCGCTGGATTTGTTCGGTGAGGATGGGCGTGGTCTCCACGGTGAGCTCCAGCTCCAGCCCGGGCTGCTCGGTGCGCAGTTGCTCCAGCCAGGGGATCAACCAGGAGTGCAGCACCGACTCAATGGCGCCTATGCGCATGGACACGGCCACCGGCACGCCCGAGCCCATCTCGGCCTTGACCTCGCGCTGCAGCTCCAGCAGCTTGTTGGCATGCACCAGAAACCGCACGCCGGCCCCGGTGAGCTTGAAACGTTTGTCGCTGCGGTCCAGCAGCAGCACACCCAGCTCTTCTTCCAGCGTGGCAATGCGGCTGGACATGGCGGACTGCGTCAAAAACAGCTTCTCCGCCGCCCGCGAGATGCTTTTCAGGGACGCCACCCAGTAAAAGGCTTCCACAAAACGCAGGTTCATGGCGCGGGGCGGGGTGGTTTAGCTGACCTTCTTGACCAGCACCTGGCTCTTGCGGTCCCAGTTGTATTTGCGTTTGCGGGCTTCGGGCAGCCAATCGGGGTCCACCAGCACAAAGCCGCGTTTGAGGAACCAGTGGGTGGTGCGGGTGGTCAGCACAAAAATGCTGTCCAGCCCGGCGGCCTTGGCGCGCTGCTCAATGCGCTTTAACACCCGCTCTCCGTCACCCTGGCCTTGCACGTCGGGGGACACGGTCAACGCGGCCATTTCGGCGGTTTTGGACTCGGGGTAGGGGTACAGGGCAGCGCAGGCGAAGATCACGCCGTCGTGCTCGATGACGGTGTACAAACCGGCATCGCGCTCGATCTCGGTGCGGCTGCGTTTGACCAGGGTGCCGTCTTTCTCAAACGGTTCGATCAGTTGCAGGATGCCGCCTACATCGTCCTCGCTGGCTTCGCGCAGGCTCTCCAGCTTTTCGTCCACCACCATGGTGCCTATGCCGTCGTGCACGTACACCTCCAGCAAAATGGCGCCGTCCACCGCAAACGGGATGATGTGGCTGCGCTCCACGCCGTTTTTACAGGCCTTCACGCAGTGCTGCAGATAAAAGCCGATGTCGGTGGGCAGGTTGGCGGTGGGCAAGGTGGCCAGCAGCTTTTCGGCGGCGGCCAAAGGCAGCTCGGTGTCGATGGGGTTGTCTTCGCTGGCAGGCTGGGTGGGGTCGATGCGGATGCCCGGTACTTCCGTCACAAAAATCAGCTTGTCGGCCTGCAAAGCGGTGGCAACGCTGGTGGCGACCTCTTCCATGGTCAGGTTAAAGGCCTCGCCGGTCGGTGAAAAACCAAACGGCGACAGCAGCACCATGGCGCCCATGTCCAGCGTACGGGTGATGCCCGCAATGTCCAC
>Ga0156180_1050_pt1 | contig 90091 bp, 81 predicted proteins | sample RifCSPlowO2_12_FD_107833 | JGI IMG/M metagenome (GOLD analysis project Ga0156180, IMG submission 107833) | Burkholderiales bacterium RIFCSPLOWO2_12_FULL_61_40
ATAGCAAAAAAGTAGTTTTCAAGCTAAGGCGCCCCGCCTACAGTCGTGCCCATGCATGATTTAGCGTTTGTTTTTGCGGGTTTCTTTGTGGGCTTGGTCGTCGGACTCACCGGCGTCGGGGGCGGCTCCTTGATGACCCCTATTCTGATTTTCTTCTTTGACATCAAACCTTACCTGGCCGTGGGCACCGACCTTCTTTTTGCCGCCTTCACCAAAATGGGCGGGACGGTGAAACTGGCGCGGGCTAAAGTGATTGACTGGCCGGTGGTGCTGCGTCTTTGCTCGGGAAGCATTCCTGCCGCCTTGATCACGCTTTACATCTTGCACCGCATGGGCCCGGCCAGCAGCACGGTCCAGGGATTCATGACCAGCACCTTGGGATTTGCGCTTTTGCTGACTGCTGCCGCAACCCTGTACAAAGCCCTGCGCGGCAAGTCTGCCCCCATCAGCGTAGTCAAGGGGCAGGAAAAATTGGCGGCCAAACCCAGGCACTGGAGTTTGCCCATGTTGTTTGGTGCGGTGATCGGTACGCTGGTTACGCTCACCTCGGTCGGCGCGGGTGCCATCGGCGTGACCGTGCTGATGGTCCTGTACCCGCTATTACCCCTGCCACGCATCGTGGCGGCTGACATTGCTTATGCTGTGCCTTTGACCTTGGTGGCCGGTTTGGGGCATGCATCGTTGGGGTCGGTGGACTGGCCTTTGCTGGCCAGCCTGCTTGCAGGCTCCATCCCCGGCATATGGGTTGGCTCCCACCTGATGACCAAAACTCCCGAGCGCGTGATTCGCTCTTTACTCTCTGTCTTGCTGGCATATGCCGGCTTCAAGCTCATCGCTCTGTAACCTGAAACATGTACCAATACACCGATTTTGATCGCCATTTTGTCAAGAACCGCGCTGCCCAGTACCGCGACCAACTGCAGCGCAACCTTGCTGGCACCCTGGGTGATGCCGAGTTTCGTCCTCTGCGCCTGCAAAACGGCTGGTATATCCAGCGTTATGCGCCCATGCTGCGGGTGTCGGTGCCGTATGGCGAGCTGTCCAGCGCGCAACTGCGGGTGTTGGCCCGAATTGCCCAGGAATTTGACCAGCCCGACCCCGAGTTGCTGCAAAAGGCCCAGGCCACACAAGACCAGTTGGGTGCCAACAAAGCACCTCCGCTGAAATTTGGCTACGGGCACTTCACCACCCGCGTGAACGTGCAGTACAACTGGATTCCCCTGACCCGGTCCGCCGACGCGATGGACCTTTTGGCCAGCGTGAACCTGCACGGTATCCAGACCAGCGGCAATTGCATTCGCAACATTGCCAGCGATGCATTGGCCGGCATTGCCGTGGACGAAGTGGCAGACCCGCGCCCGTTTTGCGAAATTCTGCGCCAGTGGGGCGCCTTGCACCCGGAATTTGCTTTTCTGCCGCGCAAGTTCAAAATTTCCGTGAGTGCCGCCACCGAAGACCGCGCCGCCCTGCACTGGTACGACGTGGGTCTGCAACTCCTGCGCTCGCCCGCCGGTGAACTCGGCTTCCGGGTGTCGGCTGGCGGCGGCATGGGGCGCACGCCCATCATTGCCACCGTGGTGCGCGAATTTCTGCCCTGGAGCCAGGTGCTGAACTACCTGGAAGCCATCATCCGCGTCTACAACCGCTATGGCCGCCGGGACAACGTCTGGAAAGCGCGTATCAAGATTTTGGTGAAAACCGAAGGTCAGCGCTATATCGACCAGGTCGAGGACGAGTACCGGCAAATTGTGGAAATCGACGGCGCGCCCCACACCATCACCCAGGCCGAACTGGACCGCATCAGCGCCTGCTTCGTCGCTCCCACACTGGTCCCGGCTTCGGCGCCAGTGCAGGCGATTGGCGCCGACGAGCAGCAGGAATACAGCCGCTGGCTGGTCCGCAACGTCAGCGCCCACAAGAACCCGGCGCTACGCGCTGTCACCCTGTCGTTCAAGCGCCTGGGCTATGCCCCCGGTGACGCCACGGGCGACCAGTTGCGCGCCGCAGCCGATCTGGCCGATCAGTTTTCCGCAGGCGAAGCCCGTGTCACCCATGACCAAAACCTGCTGCTGCCCTGGGTGCAAGCCGGGCAGTTGCCTGCGCTGTGGCGTGCCGCGCGGGCGCTCGGTTTGGCAAAAGCCAATATTGGTTTGCTCACCGACCTGATTTCCTGCCCCGGCGGCGACTTTTGCTCACTGGCCAATGCGCGCTCCATCCCCATCGCCGCAGCCATCACCGAGCGCTACCAGGACATGGACGAGTTGTTCGACCTGGGCGAGATTGACCTGCACATCAGCGGCTGCATCAACTCCTGCGGCCACCACCACAGCGGCCACATCGGCATTTTGGGGGTGGACAAGGACGGGCGCGAGTGGTACCAGGTGTCTCTGGGCGGCTCGGACGGCACCCACTTGAGCGGCCCGGCCACCCCCGGTAAGGTGGTGGGGCCATCCTTTGGCGCCGCTGAAGTGCCCGGCGTGGTGGAAGCCCTGCTCAACACCTACCGCCTGCTGCGCGTGGACCAGGAGAATTTTATCGACACGCTCAAACGTGTCGGCCACGAGCCGTTCAAGGCCGCCGCCAATGCCGCACGTATTCCCAACCTGCCCCAGGACCTGGAAGGGCTGCACAAGACCCCCGGCTACGCCCGTGATGTACAGGAAGCATGATGACTTTTACTATCAAATTAATAGCTGCCAGCGCCCATTCCACCAGCGTGAATGGCCAAAATGTGCTTGAACTTGCCAACGACGCCGACCCCGGCGCGCAGGTGCTGGCGGGCGTGGATCGCATTGACCTGAATTTCCCCAAGTTCACCGATGGACGCGCCTTCAGCCAGGCTTTTCTGCTGCGCCGTCGCCTGGGGTTCCAAGGTGAAATCCGCGCCACCGGCGACGTGTTGATCGACCAACTGGTGCAGATGCAGCGCATGGGATTCGACTCCGCCGTGCTGCGCGAAGACCAGAATCCAGCATTTGCGCAGGTGCAGTTTGACCGCTACAGCAGTTTCTACCAGGGCGATGCACTCACCGTGCGGCCCGCTTTTGCGCGAGGAGCCACCGTATGAGCGCCATTGACCTGCACGCCCGTCCCAGCAAGGACTTTGCCGCCAAGCTGGCGCAAACCCAGGCCTTGCTGAAACAAGCCGCGCAGGACTACGCCACACGCATCACCCAGGCCTCCAGCCTGGGCGCGGAAGACATGGTGATCAGCCACCTGATCAACAGCCTGCAGCTCGACATCGGCATCTTTGTGCTGGAAACCGGCCGCCTGCATGCCCAGACCCTGGAATTGCTGGACAGCTTCAAGGCCGCCTCCCGCGCGCCTGTCACCGTGTACACCCCAGCCAACGAGTCGGTCGTGCAGTTCGTCGCCCGCGAAGGCAATGACGCCATGTTCAAAAGCATTGCCCTGCGCAAAGAGTGCTGCAACATCCGCAAAATGGAACCCCTGGCGCGTGCGCTGGAGGGCAAAGACGCCTGGATCACCGGTTTGCGCCGGGAACAGTCGGGCGCCCGCGCCGACGTGCCCTTGGTGGATAATTCGGAGCCCCGCACCAAATTCAACCCCCTGGCCAACTGGACCTGGGGCGACGTCTGGCACTACATCAGTCAAAACCAAGTGGCCTACAACCCCCTGCACGACCAGTTTTTCCCCAGCATCGGCTGCGAACCCTGCACCCGGGCCATCAGCCTGGGCGAGGATTTCCGCTCCGGCCGCTGGTGGTGGGAAGCCGAACTGGAAGGCGGCTCCGCCAAAGAATGCGGCCTGCACGTCAAAGCCACTCCACTCCCTGTTTCGTCCCTCTCTGAAAAGACTTCCGCATGAACGCCAGAAACGACAATGTCCACGACCACGATTTACTGAAACGCCTCAGTAACCAGCACCTGGATGCACTGGAAGAAGAAACCATCTTCATCCTGCGCGAGGTGGCCGCCGCCTTTGAGCGCCCCACCCTGCTGTTCTCGGGTGGCAAAGACTCGCTGGTGATGCTCAAGTGCGCTGAAAAAGCCTTTGGCGCGGGGCGTATTCCCTACCCTTTGCTGATGATCGACACCGGCCATAACTTCCACGAAGTGACCGATTTTCGTGACTTCCGCGCCCAGGAACTGGGTGCCGAGCTGATTGTGCGCAGTGTGGAAGACTCCATGGCACGCGGCACCGTGCGCCTGGCCCACCCCGGCGAGAGCCGCAATGTGCACCAGTCGGTCACGCTCCTGGAAGCGATTGACGAGTTCCGTTTTGACGCACTGATCGGTGGCGCCCGCCGCGACGAGGAAAAAGCCCGCGCCAAGGAGCGCATCTTCTCCCACCGCGACAGCTTCGGCCAATGGCAGCCCAAGGCCCAGCGCCCTGAGCTGTGGACCCTGTTCAACACCCGCTTGCAGCCCGGCGAACACTTCCGCGTGTTCCCCATCTCCAACTGGACCGAGCTGGACGTGTGGCAGTACATCGAACGCGAGCAAATCGCCCTGCCATCGCTCTACTACACGCACAAACGCGATGTGGTGGAGCGCAAGGGCCTGCTGGTGCCGGTGACCGAACTGACGCAACCCAAGGACGGCGAAGTGGTCGAGTCCCGCGACGTGCGTTTCCGCACCGTGGGCGACATCACCTGCACCTGCCCGGTGGAAAGCCTGGCCGCCACCGCCGCCGACATCGTGATTGAAACGCTGTCGGTCGACGTGAGCGAACGCGGTGCCACCCGCATGGACGACAAGACCTCCGAAGCTTCGATGGAAAAGCGCAAGAAAGACGGGTACTTTTAAGCACACCCCCCGGCTTGCATACAAGCACACCCCAGGCTGCGCGCACTTCGTGTCGCTTCGCCACCCCCTTGCAGGGGCGATACCAGCGGCCCGGCTGAGCCGGTTCCGCGGTATCCCTGATTTTTGAAGGCACTTCGGCGCGACCGAATGTTGGTTTACAAGGATTTTTGATATGACAATTGCTACAAATACAATAGCTTCTCACGCAGACTCTACGGGGGCTGCAGCCCCATTGGACTCTGATATGGACCACCACGCCGCCCTGCGTTTCATCACCTGCGGATCGGTGGATGACGGCAAGAGCACCCTGATTGGCCGCCTGCTGGTGGACAGCCGTTCGGTGCTGCAAGACCAGTTGGCCAATGTGTCCAAGAGCGGCGAGGCCGATCTGGCGCTGTTCACTGACGGCCTCTCGGCCGAGCGCGAGCAGGGCATCACCATCGACGTGGCCTACCGCTACTTCGCCACGCCCACGCGCAAGTTCATCATTGGCGACGCGCCGGGCCACGAGCAGTACACCCGCAACATGGTCACCGCAGCCAGCAGCGCCCATGCGGCCGTGGTGCTGGTGGATGCCACCAAACTCAAATGGCAAACCGAGGGCGCACTGGAACTTCTGCCCCAGACCCGCCGCCACTCGCTGCTGGTGAATCTGCTGCGCGTGCCCGGCATCGTCTTTGCCGTGAACAAACTCGACGCCCTGGAGCGTGAAGACCAACCCGAAACCCAGGGCCACGCGGCCCGCGCCTTTGCCAAGATTTCCGAAGCGCTGGTGACCTTTGCCGCTACGGCCGGCATCCAGGTCAGCGCTATCGTTCCGATCTCGGCACTCAAAGGCAACAACGTGGTGCAAGCCACCCCCGGCTGGTGCGGTTACAGCGGCCCCAGCCTGTTGACGTTGCTGGAGCAACTGCCGGTGACTCCGCCGGAAGTAGACGTGCCGTTTGCGTTTCCGGTGCAATGGGTGGAAAAATTCTCCGCCTCGTCGGACACCAGCCAGGGCCGCCGCATTTTCTGGGGCCGTGTAGCCACCGGCCATGTGGTCCCCGGGCAGCGCATCTCCATCCTGCCCAGCGGCCAAACCGCCACGGTGGCGCAGGTACTTAGCCACACCCGCGTCCCCGGCAACGTGCCTGCGGGCCACAGCGCCGGCATCGTGCTGGACCGTGAAGTCGACGTGTCGCGCGGCGACTGGCTGCTGGCCCACAACGACGAACCCAGCCATTTCGACACCACCCGTGAAATCAAAGCCACCGTGGCCTGGATGGACGACGAGCCCTTGGTGGCCGGTCGTGTTTACTGGGCCCTGCACGGCCACCGCTGGATCAAGGCCAAGGTCAAGCGCATCGTGCACAGCCTGGACATCAACACCTTGGTCGAACACGACGCCACCCAGATTTTGCCCAACGCCATTGGCCACATCGAACTGAGTTTGCAAGAGCCGATTGCCGCCCTACCCTACAGCCGATCACGGGTATTGGGCGCACTGATTTTGGTGGATACCGCAAGCCACAAAACGTCGGGCGCACTGCTTCTGAACTGATTCAGCGCAAACTTAGGCGTCGCATTTGTGTCCCGCTTTTGGGCGGGATATCCAAAAGCCAATAAAATCAAAGGCTAAGCACTGCTTGCGCCCCCTTTTTATCATCTTTCTGCTGAATTAAAAATGACCCATACCGTTACCGAAGCCTGCATCAAGTGCAAGTACACCGATTGCGTTGACGTTTGCCCCGTAGACTGCTTCCGCGAAGGCCCCAACTTTTTGACCATCGACCCGGACGAGTGCATTGACTGCGCGGTGTGCATCCCCGAGTGCCCCGTCAACGCCATCTATGCCGAAGAAGACGTGCCCAAAGACCAGCGTCATATGACGGCGCTCAACGCCGAGCTGGCCAAATTGCCCACCTGGAAAAGCATCACCAAGCGCAAGGCCTCCCTGCCCGAAGCGGAAGAGTGGAAAGACCGGACCGACAAGCTGCAATACCTGGTCCGCTAATTTCCTGGGCTCCATGGAATTGCCATTGAACCAGGAAACCATCGTTCCTTTACCAAACCCCGGCAGCGCCATAGAGACCGACGCCGTCATCATCGGCGCGGGTCCCGTGGGCCTGTTCCAGGTGTTTGAGTTGGGGCTGCTGGAAATCAAGGTCCACGTCATTGATTCCCTGCCCCACCCCGGCGGGCAGTGCGTGGAGCTGTACCCCGACAAACCCATCTACGACATTCCTGCCGTGCCGGTGTGCACCGGGCAGGAGCTTACCGACAGCCTGTTGAAGCAAATCGCGCCCTTTGGCGCGACGTTTCATTATGGACAAGAAGTCAGTACGGTACGCAAACAAGGCGATGGCCGCTTTTTTGTAGAGACATCCAAAGGCACGCGTTTCTTGAGCAAAACCGTGTTCATTGCCGCAGGTGTCGGGGCTTTTCAGCCCCGCACGCTCAAGGTCGCCGGACTGGATAAATTTGAAGGCAGCCAACTGTTCTACGGTGTCAAAAATCCGGCACAGTTCGCAGGCAAAAACCTGGTCATCGTGGGCGGGGGCGACTCCGCCCTGGACTGGGCCTTGAATTTTTGCGCAGCCCATGAAGACGGCAACCCGCACAAAGCCGAAAGCGTCATCCTGCTTCACCGCCGCGACGGCTTCCAGGCCGCACCCGCCACGGTGGCGCGTATGCGCGCTCTGTGCGCAGCCATGGAAATGCAATTCATCGTGGGCCAGATCACCGGCTTTGAAGAGGCCAATGAACAACTTACCGGGGTCAAGGTGACCGGGGCCGACGGCATCACCCGCGTGGTCCCTCTGGACGTGTTGCTGGTGTTTTTTGGCCTGTCGCCCAAACTCGGTCCCATTGCCCACTGGAGCCTGGATATTGAGCGCAAGCAACTGGTGGTGGATACGGAAAAGTTTTCAACCAGCGAGCCCGGCATTTTTGCCGTGGGTGACATCAACACCTACCCCGGCAAAAAGAAACTCATCCTGTGTGGCTTTCACGAATGCGCATTGGCTGCTTTTGGTGCCATGCCCATTATTTTTCCAGAGAAAAAAGTGTTCCTGCAGTACACCACCACCAGCCCCAAGCTGCACAAGGTTCTGGGCGTGGAATCGCCCACCTTTGATTGATACGTTTTTTTAGAAAAATTGGGTTTGAAGTTAAGAATGAAAAAAACGACGCTATAATTTGAGGCTTGATAGATTAGTTAACTATTAATTGATTCATTCCTCAATAGCTCAGTTGGTAGAGCGCCGGACTGTTAATCCGTAGGTCCCTGGTTCGAGCCCAGGTTGAGGAGCCAAGTTTAGCCTTGAAGGCATTTGAAACCCCACTATCGAAAACATAGCGGGGTTTTTTATTTTCTGACATAAAAGACGCGCCGTATGACAGATCACTACGCAGCCCTTGGCCTCAGCAGCGCCGCGACGCTTGCGGACGTAAAGAAAGCGTTCCGGCAAAAGGCGTCCCTCCACCATCCCGACCGAAATTCCGCTGCCGATGCACCCGCGCGCTTCAGGGCGGTACAGGAAGCCTATGACGTGCTCTCCGACCCGGACAAACGCAAGGCCTACGACGACAACCGCCGCCGCAACCTGCTCGACAGTCCTATCGACACGGCGCGGGAAATCTGGCAAAACTACTTCAATCCCTTGCTACGCTGAACCGGCGCAACTTTAAACACGTGGTGATATGAGCATTTCCCCCTTTTTTCGCACCCTGCGCTCGGCCTACCAGGCCGAAATTGACGATTTGACCTTCGACTCCGAAGGCAAGGACGTGCTGCGCCAACGCTTGGCACAGCGTCGCAAAGAACTGCCCTTCCTGCTGCAGATGTTGGAATTGAGCCCTGAAATGGTGTCGGTCATCTTCCACCAGGGGTTTCGTTTCAAGCTGCCTGCCGCCATGGACCATTTGGTCAGCCACGCGTCGGAAGATTTGCCGGTATGGGACAGTTTGGCTGACACCATCACCATGGCACCGTGGGCGCAAGAGTTGGCAAAAACCATCCTGAAAGAGCCTTTGGGCGAATGGTTTCTATCGGTCGCGGCCGGATTGGAATACTTGTACGGCAAACCCGACCGTGCCCAGGTCGGCGCTGATGACGGTGAAGACCACGAGAACGAAGAGAATGAAGATGGCCAGGATGACTCGGATGGAGAGGATGACGGAGATGAACGTGCTGGTGAAGAAGCGGGCGCTGACTGGATGGTCGAGCAAGGTTTCGACCGCAAAGATTGATTGAACACATCGGATGAATTGATGAACCACCTTGCCCTGATTGCCAAAACACAAAGCCTGATTGCAGCAGGAGACATCGTTGGCGCCGAATCCGCATTGGTCGAACTGGCCGATACCGAGGGAGACCGTGCGCTCATGGTGGTGCTGGAGCAGTTGCCTGCCAAAGACGTGCTGGCCGTGATCCGTGAATACGACAACTCCAAAGAGTCTGTCGTCAATCTGCTGGTGTCTCCGGCGCAGTTTGCCCGTGCCGTTGTGATCGAAAAACAATACCGCGACCTGACCCGCACCCATTTGCGCGGCATGATGAATGCCATTATTTTCAGGGACGACGCCGACCCGGTGGAGTTTTTAACCGCCATCGGCGACCTGGAAGGCGGAAGCGAGGCGCTGGCCGACTATTTCTCGGAAAAATGGAGCCGCATTGAGGCTTTTGCCCGAGTCGGCACTTTTGACACGATTGAAGATGACGGTGAGATGCTTTCCGAGACGGCCCTGTATGCGTCGGCCTATGCAAAACCGCGAGTGGAACAAGACGAAGTGGCTGACCAGGATTGGATGGAACTGGCCTGGATATTGCGCTACCAGCTTCCCGATCTGTTCATTGAAATGCTGCTGGTGTTGCGTGCCAAGGCACGTGCGCACGACCTGGGACTGGGCGATGAGGATGAGTTGGAAGATGACGACGGCAAGGTAGAAACCGGCGACACCGACCGTGGCAAGGCCACACCTGCAGCCCGTGAATCGGACGAGGAATCGGCAATATAGGCCTATGTCAACGAGCAAGCAAGTTTATCCCCACGTTGTCTCCCTCTTTGACGCACGCCCTTTTTTCGAAAAGGCGTTGGCGTATGGGATACAAAACAGAATCCTTGACCAGGACAAGCTGGATACCATTGCCAACGATGCGCCCAAGGGCATGGTGCAAATTGCACGTTACTTTGGTAGCGAGTTTTTGCGCCCCGAACTGGAAAGAGCCAAAGACCGCATCGTGAATCTGGTCAGCCTATATTTGGAAAGCACCACGGGGGGCGATCTGCGCAAGGCGGCAGAGTCGTTGCGCGACCACTCGTTTTTGTCCCGCTCCAAAGGCGGCTCAGACATGCTCAAGGCCTTGATTGCCATGCCCCAGAACAGCCACTTTGGCATGAACGAGCGCACGGGCTTCACCGACGACCAAATTCCTCTGCTCGCCAAATGGACCCTGCGGGGACTGCCCGACTACCAAGCGGAGTTGGCAAAGCGCAGTCAGGTCGCACAGGTGATCGATGCGGCCATTTGGCTGGCCGATCAACTCGGCCTGGATGTGACGGATCTGGAAGAAGCAGGCAAGGACGCCGAGGCGGTTATCCGCACGGCACTGTTGGTGTTGGCATGCAAACGCACCGAAATGCCCGACTGGGTGGCCTTCGAGAAAATGGTTGCCGGGTTGCGCAAAAAATATGGAGCGTCGGCAACACCAACCAAAACCAAAGCCCCCGTCTCTGGCGAAGTGAACTCACCCACTTTCTCCATTGCACTCCCTGCGGGGCTGCCAAAGCAGTTCCTGGACGTAGTGCGCACCGTACGCCAGTCCGTGGTGGCAGATATGCCCAAAATACTGGACAGCGCCCTGCCCGTTCGAAAACTGTTTGACCAGACACCGGCATTCATGGGACGCTATTTTTGGCTGGAAGATGCCTTGAGCGAGGTCGACCACTACGACCGTGCCGTTTCCGAAACATGGAACAAAGCCACGGGTGGACACCAGGATGAAGGGTCCCTGGTTACTTTGTTCCTTTGTCTGGCGGCCCAGGCCACCCCCAAGACCGTGCTAACTGCTGCAGGTGCGGCAACCTTGCTTCGCAAGATCAGGAAAACCGGTCTTCAACCCCATCTGGCCACCGACTTTATCCGCGCACATGCCCCAGAGCAGCACCAGGAGGACTATGTCCGAATGTGGAGCGAATTTATCGAAGACGCACAGCCAACGCTGCTCAGTGATTTTGACTACGCCGTCAACGACGCATTGGCGCTGCTACGGCGAGAGTGCAACGTCAAGCAGTAACTGAATGCAAAAGCAAGAAAGCCAGGCCTGTAAAGACCTGGCTTTCATTCCCCAAGTTTTCTGTCCTAGCAATCAGGCTGCGACGGCTACCTTGACGCTTTTCTTCGCAGCCACTTTCTTCACGGCCACAGGTTTGGCTGCGGCTTTGGGAGCCTTGGCTTCTTTGACGACCTTAAGAGTTTTAACGGCTTTGATGGACTTCGCGGCCTTGATGGGAACCACCTTGGCGCCGTCAGAACCTTTCCAGGTCAGGCGCGCCTTCTTGGCCAGTGTCACCACCTTGGCGATGTCTTCATCGGTGAATACACCATTCACACCTGAAATAGCAGCCAGTTTCATGCCGTGCTTGAGACCGAGCTTGTAGATCTCCTTGACCTTCTCCCACTCGGTGTCGCGCCCGACGGTAAACACTTCAAAACGACCTTCCAGCGCCAGCACAATGGTCTCGGCCAGGCAGGCGTAAATCACATTCGGGGGTAGGCCAATGCTCTTCAATCCCTTGACCTTGGTCGGCAGGTCAATCTCACCAGATTCAATCACCAGCACATCCGGGCGCTTGGCCACGTCAGATGCGGGCAGGTCCAGAGGGCGGGCCACGTCGGTGATGACGCAACCTGGCTTGACCTTCATGATGTCCAGAATTTCTTTGCCCGCCCCGGAAGTCGACGTCACGATCATGTCCATGTCGGCCAGCAAATCGTTGTAGTTGACGGTGGTGAAAACCTTGGCGTCCGGTGTTTCCTTGAGGATGGATGCCTTGAGTTCATCCAGCTTGCTCAGGGTGCGCCCGGCCAAATAGACCTCATCAAAGGACATGGCCAGCAGACGGGCACTGACCGAGCCGATCGACCCGGATGCACCAATGACCATGGTCTTGGCAGCCACTTTTTTGTTGTGCTTGTTGATGGTCATCAGACCCATGCGGCGCATGGCATCGGCTGCAGCCCACAAAGCACCGGACGCCGAATAGCTGTTGCCGGTGGTGATGGGCAGGCTGGAGCGCCGGGCGACGGTTACACCGGCATCGCCCACCACCTTGGTGAAGGCACCCAGGCCCATGATTTGCGCCCCCATCTTTTCGGCCATTTTGGACGCCTGCAGCAGGCGGCGGTAGGTGAACTCGGGGCTGCGCGACAGCATTTCCTTGGGCGTGCCGCCGACAGAGATGAGCCAGCCTTCCGTTTCTGCACCGGTGGGGGAGATGATATTGCTCATCTTGCAGTACACCATGGGCGGCATATGCGCGGCCAGTGTTTCCACGGTGTTCATCACGAACTTGGGCGTGGACTTGGGGATGGGGAGCGCATTTTCAAAATTTTTCTGACTCAAGGGATGAATCACGAAGGCAAAGCGGCGGATGTTGCGGAATTTCCCGGTGGGGTGCAACAGGCGTGGCTTGATATGCAGCTCGTCGAGAATTTCTTCGAAATCGTCGTCCGACACCTCCAGTGGGGACTTTTCCAGCGCTGCCAGAATCATGGCCTCGATGGTGTTGATGCCAACCACTTTGTCAAAGAGCTTGGGAGACACATCGACCACCAGGTTGACTTTTTGGTCCTTGAAAAAAGCCATGCGCTCGTCGTCCACGGCCGAGGTAATCAGGGTCTTGCCTTCCAGATTGCCGGCTTCGGTGACCGCCTTGATTTCTGCAAAGGTGCCCACAATGACGTGGGACTTGGCTACGGCACCGGCGACACGCTTGTTTTTGAAGCCCGACAGCGCGGCTTCGAGCATTTGTCCGGGCTTGCTGTTCAGGACGAAATCGCTGCCCCTGGCGTACAACTCCAATTGCTCAATGGAGCCGAGCAACATGGGCGACCCCGTCTGGAACACGGGGTCTGCAAAGCTCAGGTTCTTGGAATAGTCGGACATGGCCACGGCCATGTCGTAGTTGCGCATACCGGAGAGAAACAGCACCAGATTGTTGTTGAAATAGTTGCCCAGTTCTTTCTGCACATAACGCACCGCGCGCACCTGCAGCAAACGGCGCAAAGTGGCACCGGTAGTGACGGGCACGCGGGTCACCACATTCGTCAAACGCTTGGTTTCCTTGTTGGTCACCGTGCGCAGGCCCACGTTGTAGTGGTCGCTGATTTCACCCAGGCCCACGGCATCCGCAGTCGCCTGGTGGCGGCGCATCAGTTCCCATGCCTTGCCCGTATCCTGGTCCGCACCGAGGCGGCGCACAGAAAAACTTTGGCCTAAAAATTCAGTCTTAAATTCAAAATCCTGTTTGGACGAACCTAGTGTGACAGTGACTACCTTTTTCATTCAATCTCTCCTTATTTGAAACTTAAAATCAGCCGGAATCTGGATCGGCAGATTCACGGCTGGCTGGGCTAACTGGTTCAGGCAGCCTTTTTCCGACGTTCGGCAGGTTTCGCCTTTGTCATTGCTTTGGGAAGCGCTTGGCGAATGATGCCTTCGCACACCTCTTGGGACATGTAGCGGGGCACCGGGTAACCCGTGTGGGCTTCCCAGCAAGCGGCCTTGGCCAATGCGGGGATATCGGCTTCTTGCAAAGCATCCAGACAGGTCGGAATGCCGAGGTCTTGATTCAGCTGGTCCACTGCATCCAGAAACTTTTGTGCCAAGACCTCGGACGACTCGTCTTCGGTGCCTACCTTGGCACGCACTGCCAGCAATGCCAGCCGTTCGGTGATCGCCGGGCTGGAATACTTCAACACAAAGGGCAGCATGATGGCATTGGCCAAACCGTGCGGTGTGTGGTACTTGCCGCCAAACTGGTGTGCAATGGCATGCACATAACCCACGTTGGCCCGGGTAAATGCAAAGCCGGCATAGGTCGAGGCCAGCGCCATTTTCTCGCGGGCTTCCAGATTCTTGCCATCCGAGTAGGCGGTGCGCAGGTTCTCAAAAATCAGGCCCACGGCCGACAGCGCCATGCCGTCGGAGTACGGTGTGGTCCAGTGGCCCACAAAGGCTTCCACGGCGTGCGTCAAGGCATCAATGCCAGTGGCGGCCGTGATGTGGGGCGGCAAGCCTGTCATGAGCGAGGGGTCCAAAGCAGCCATTTTGGGGACCATGCGTGGATCCACAATCACCAGCTTCTTGTGCGTTTGCGGATCAGAGATCACGGCAGCCACTGTTACCTCGGAGCCGGTGCCCGCAGTCGTGGGAACGGCATAAATTTTGACGGGTGAGCGCAAGCCTTTGAGATACCCGGCCAACTGGCGCAAGGGTTTGGGGTTGGCCACGCTGACGGCGATGGCTTTGGAGGCGTCCATGGACGACCCCCCGCCAAAAGCCACGATGGCATCGCAGCCGTTTTCTTTGTAAAACTCGATGCCTTGCTCGATCAAGGGAATGGGTGCATCGGGTGTGATTTCATCAAACACCACGAACTGTGCGCCGCCAGCGGTCAGTGCATCGGTGAGCGGTTGCAACAAACCCAACTTGGAGATGATGCTGTCGGTGACGATCAAAATCTTGCTGTGGCCAAATCCTGCAATGGCTTGGCCCAATCGGGCGCTGGAGCCAGGACCCACCAGCAAAGTGGGTTGGGGAATGGGAATAAACCGGGTTAACAAACCGGCTCCTCGCATCAAAGCCCCGAGCCCTGCTGCACGCACTGAGTCACTCAACAAATCAGATATCAAGAGATTTCTCCTTTGGGGAAATGTGAAAAGCGCCAGCATAGTATGCCTTTGACTTCAACATTTGAGGCGCCACCTTAAACAAGGATAAACCCTGATAGCGTCAGCGCATGTGCTTGAACATTTTGGCCTGAAACCGCTCAGGTATTCCCACGCGGCGCGGGCCGGGAATCAACGCAAAAGACTCGCCCGCTCGCAGTGTTCCGGGCGCGTCCACCGACAGGTAAAAACCACAAAACCCACTTTGCGCCATGGTCTTTACGGCCATGTTGAAACCCATGGCCGCGTTGAATTTGAAACAGGGTTCACGCGGTTGGGACACGCGCAGCGTGCAGTCGGCAAACTGCAACACATCCCCCACCCAGACCTCGCTTTCCAGCAAACCTTGCAAGGTCAGGTTTTCGCCGAGCGCGCCTGGATTCAACGCGGCATCGATGCCGCCCACGCCCGCTTCCAAGCGGGCGGCACGCCAAAAATCGTAGTGCTCCGCGGGGTAGGCGTACACCGCTTTTTCCAGGCCGCCGTGGACCGACAGGTCGGCTTGTTCGTCCCCCTCCAGCCCCAATGCCGCTACGCGGACCGGACCAGCTACGGGCGTTTTGTGGATGGCCGTCAAAATCGGGCGGCCGGAGATGATCACCTTGCGGGCCTGTGCCACCTGGACGCCAAGGACCGATTGCCGGGGTTGGGACATGGTTTGGACGCCTACAACTGGCGGTGCAGTATTTCACCGGGACGGGAGGAATACTTCACCGCAGAATTCAATTTTTCCACCTGCACGACGGCAGAGCGCTGGTGGTAGACCGTGGCCTTGAGCCATTCGCATTCTGACTGCAGCGCGGCATCGTCGGCCAGACGGGTGTGCCAGACTTTTTGGTCGCTGTTCCAGCGGTAGCCGCGGGCCTTGAGCTGGTCCTTGGCGTCGAAGGGCGCATGGGTGGCCTGCAATCGAAAGCTTGGTTTTTTCGCTGCCGCAATCAGGTGGGCCAGGCCGGTGTGCACGGCAATGGGCAGTTGGCCGACCAGCACCGCCAGCAGGGCATGGCAATCCATTTCTGCGCGGTGCGCATCGTAAAACAAGCCCAGAGCCTGCGCCAGACTCTCCAGTTTGGCAGAGCTGCGCCCTTGCGCCTTCCAGTCGATGTCGGCAAAGGAACAGGCCCAGGCCAGACGGCTGAATTGCGGAATGCGGTCTTCGGCAAAGGGACGGTCAAACCCTGCGTTGTGCGCAATAACGATGTCCACGCCTTCCAACAGCTGGGCAATGCGGCCTTCATCCAGCCGTTGCCCCTGCACATCGGCATCGGTCAGACCGGTGATTTCAATGACCTCTTTGGGGATGGCCATACCGGGGTCTTCCAGGCCGTCGTACACCTGGACTGCGCCCACAGGCAAACCGGTGGCGGTGTCCACATCCACCCGCAACAGCGCCAGCTCAATGATTTTGTCTCTGGAGTGGTCCAGCCCCGTGGTCTCGGTGTCCAGTACCACAATGCGGGTCACCGCCTGTGGCTCCTCGCCGGGCCACTGCACGCAGGGTTTGAGGCGGCGCAAGATGCGGTAATCGGGATGCAGGGCCAGCACCTCGGCCATGGACTCCGCATCGCCTGGAGCGACCCCGGCCACGGTAGGGGCCGTGTCGGGTGTGGCGGGTGGCATGTACGGCGGGGGCATAACGAGGGCTTGGGAGGTGATGGGTGCTTTGGGTTTGCTTTTGCGGGCGGGCTGGCGCTTTTTCGGCTCCATCGGGGGCAAGCGGATTTCTGGAAAAAGGTCGGAACTGAACTGGTCTTGGCTCAAAGGTATCACCCGGTAAATGCGGTCGTGCGGATTGTGTGTCTGTGCGAATGCGCACAAGCGCGATTATTGCCTCTATCATCTGGCGCAATTCCCCGCTCGACCATCTTTATGGACTCTATGACTACTCTAAAGGCCCGCTCCAAACCACTGCTCCCCCTCAAAGGCGTGCGCATTCTTAGCCTGGCCCTGAACCTGCCGGGCCCGGCCGCGCTGATGCGGGCGCGGCAAATGGGGGCCACCTGCGTCAAACTGGAGCCCCCCGCCCACCCCAGCGCCCCCGCGGGTACGTCGGGCGACCCCATGGGCCTGTACAACCGCGCCGCCTACGACGTGCTGCACCAGGGCGTGAAAATTGCCAGCGCCGACCTCAAGACCGAAGCAGGCCAAAAGGCCCTGCACAAGGAGCTGGCCAAGACCGACGTGTTGCTCACCTCCTTTCGTCCCTCGGCACTGAAAAAGCTGGGCCTGGAGTGGAAAACGCTGCAAAAACAATACCCCCAGCTGTCCTGGGTGGCCATCGTCGGAGCGCCCGGTGAACGGGCTGAAGAACCCGGTCACGACCTGACCTACCTGGCGGAAAACCACCTGGTCACCGGACTGGATTTGCCCCCTACCCTGTACGCCGACATGGGCGGCTCGCTGATGGCGTCCGAGGCCATTTTGCAAACCCGGCTGCACCAGTTGCACAAAGGCAAAGGAACGCGGCTGGAAATTGCCCTGTCAGAGGCAGCCTGCTATCTGGCACTGCCCCGCAGCTGGGGCCTGACCACGCCCGGCGCGGCCGTGGGTGGCGCGCACGCGGGCTACAAGGTCTACCCCTGCAAAGACGGCCGCGTGGCCCTGGCCGCGCTGGAGCCGCACTTTGCCGCCTCTTTGGCCACCGAGGTGGGTTTGCAAAAATCCCACATCATGGCCATGTTTGCGCCCGAGACACACACGGCGATTGCGGCCTATCTGGCGGGAAAAACACGCAAGGAACTGGATGCATTGGCCACGGCCAAGGACATTCCTCTGCATACCCTGGCCTGATAAACCTTGCCCCGGATCAGCGCAGCATGCACCGCACGCCGACAACGGCTCTACCAGTTCACCGACCAGTCAAAGGGGTCTTGCTGCAGCACCATGTCAATGTCCAGCCCCAGCGGTTCACCCACCAAGCCCGGAAACGTCACCGCCAACTCCCGTTCGCTCATTTTTGCCTCATTGCCCCGGGCGCGCCAGGTCGCCAGGTGGATGACACCCGCCAAGGGTTCGTAGACGTTGTTTTCAAACGGGGCGTACTGGTGCTCCAGGGCGTCCACCATGGGCTGCGGAAACTGCCACATGCGGGCCAATCCGGCGCCCACACTGGCAAAACAAAAACCAAATTCACGTCGCTCCGCCCGGGCACGGCGCATGTCCAGTGGGGCCACCGCCTGGTCCAGCAGAGCAATCTCCTCGGGCATGCCCAGATGCATGGCCAGTTCTCCCACTGCATGGATCAAGCCGCAGGTAAATGCCGCTTGCTGGTTTTGCCGCACCAGCCCGGCCAGGGAGCGTGACACTTTGGCCACGTCCAGGCTGTAGTCCCAAAACCGCTGCAGATGAATACCCGGCACGGCTTTCAGGGATGCGCCCGTGGCGGCGGCCTGCGCCATGGTGCGCACATGGGACAAGTTCAGCAGGGCCAAGGCCTCCGAGACGCTGTTGATTTTTCCGCTGAGTTGAAAGAAACTGGAATTGGCAAGTTGCAGCAAACGCGTGGTCAAAGCGGGGTCGGTGCTGATGAGCTGCGTGATCTTGCGCAAATCGACGTCTTTGCGGTCCAGCTCGTTGAGCAGCAACGCCACCACCTTGGGGATGCTGGGCAGGGTGAACTGCAGTTCCAACAACTCGCTGAGTTTCATAAAAGTCCGCCTCTGGATCCGTGGTGTACGACCTTGCGGGACCGTGCCTCGCCCAGTACAGCATTTCACCAAACCGCTTGCATGAAATCGTGCCTTCGTCCGCCATGCGTCGTTGCAAATCCGCGCCATAGCTACGGCTATGGCTGTGGTTTGCGCCTAGCCTGACGAACGAATCCATCGATTTCATTTGCAAGCTCATTGATGAAACGCTGTACTAGCAAAGCCCTGTCCTCAACCGATCAGGAATGGGCGATTATGGTACTGTTGTCAGCGTTTGAGCTTGGCAAACGCCGAGGCCATGGCGGAGTTGCCCGAGAAGCCCGTATCCTGGCGGCCCTGGGGCCGCTCGCCCCGCGCCGGTCCCTGGTAGCGGTTGTCCCCTGCCCTGTCGCCGCCCTGGCGTGCGGGTGCGGCACCCAGCTTCATGGTCAGGGCGATGCGTTTGCGCGCCACATCCACCTCCACCACCTGCACCTTGACGATGTCGCCGGTCTTGACCACCTCGCGCGCATCGTTCACGAACTTGTGGGCCAGTTGGCTCACATGCACCAGGCCGTCCTGGTGCACGCCCAGGTCGACAAAGGCGCCGAAGGCCGCCACGTTGCTGACCGTGCCTTCCAGAATCATGCCCTCTTTGAGGTCCTTGATGTCGTCCACCCCGTCGTTGAAACGGGCCACCTTGAAGTCGGGGCGCGGGTCGCGGCCTGGCTTTTCCAGCTCGCCCAGGATGTCCTTGACGGTGATCACCCCAAACTGGTCGTTAGCGAACAGCTCAGGCCGCAGGGTTTTGAGCATGTCGGCGCGGCCCATGAGTTCGGCCACGGGTTTACCCGTTTTTTCGATGATTTTCTCAATCACCGGGTAGGTTTCGGGGTGCACCCCGGTCATGTCCAGGGGGTTGTCGCCGCCCCGGATGCGCAAAAATCCGGCGCTTTGCTCGAAGGTCTTGGCGCCCAGCCCCGTCACCTTCAGGAGTTGCGCCCGGTTGGCAAAGGCGCCGTTGGCCTCGCGCCAGCGCACCACGGCCTTGGCCACCGTGCCGGACAGGCCCGACACGCGGGACAGCAGCGGCACACTGGCCGTATTCAGGTCCACGCCCACCGAGTTCACGCAGTCTTCCACCACCGCATCCAGCATTTTGGCCAGGTCGCTCTGGTTCACGTCGTGCTGGTACTGGCCGACGCCAATGGATTTGGGGTCGATCTTGACCAGCTCCGCCAGCGGGTCTTGCAGGCGGCGGGCGATGCTGGCGGCGCCGCGCAGGCTCACATCCACATCGGGCATCTCTTGCGAGGCGTATTCGCTGGCGGAGTAAACGGAGGCACCGGCTTCGCTCACCACCACCTTGTCGATGGCGGGGCCCGCAGCTGCGCTGCCGTTGCCTGCTGCGCTCTTGGCCATGAGCTTGATCAAGTCGGCCGCCAGCTTGTCGGTTTCGCGGCTGGCGGTGCCGTTGCCGATGGCAATCAGGTTGACGCCGTGGCGCATGCACAGCGCGCCCAGGGTGTGGAGCGATCCGTCCCAGTCCTTGCGCGGCTCGTGCGGGAACACGGTGGCGGTTTCCACCAGCTTGCCCGTGGCGTCCACCACCGCCACCTTGACGCCGGTGCGGATGCCGGGGTCCAGGCCCATCACCACGCGCGGACCGGCCGGTGCGGCCAGCAGCAGGTCGCGCAGGTTGTCGGCAAACACCTTGATGGCGACTTTTTCGGCCTCTTCGCGCAGCTTGGAAAACAGGTCGCGCTCGGTGGACAGGCTCAGCTTCACGCGCCAGGTCCAGGCCACGCATTTGCGGATCAGGTCGTCTGCGGCGCGGCCCATGTGGCTCCAGCCCAGGCGCAGCGCAATGCGCGCCTCGGCCAGGGACACCACGGGTGCGGGGCGCGCCGCTTTTGCTCCTGAATTGATAGCTGCTTGCGCACTAACTACGGGGGCTAGAGGCATATTTGGCTCTGGAAGCACAAGTTTGGCGTCCAGAATGTCCAGCGCCCGGCCCCGGAACACAGCCAGCGCCCGGTGCGAGGGGACGCGGCCAATCGGCTCGTCGTATTCAAAATAGTCGCGGAACTTGGCCACGTCGGCGTTGGCCTCGTCTTTGCCTTCCATACGTTTGGCCTGGAACAGGCCCTCCGCCACAACCACCCGCGCAGGTCCTGCACCAGGGCCGGATCTTCGGCCCAGCGTTCGCTCAAGAGGTCGCGCACACCGTCCAGCACGGCTTGGACGGTCGAAAAATCGGGCTGTTTGTCTTCGCCCTCGACCACCGGGCGCAGGGGAATGACATAGGCCTGGGCCTCACCGGCAGGCACCAGCGTCGGGTTGGCAAGCAAGGCATCGGCCAGGGGTTCCAGCCCGGCTTCGCGGGCCAACTGGCCTTTGGTGCGGCGCTTGAGCTTGAACGGCAGGTAGATGTCTTCCACTTCCTGCTTGGTGGCGGCATGGGCAATGGCGGCGATCAGCGCGGGAGTCAACTTGCCCTGCTCGTCAATGGCCTTCATCACCACCTCGCGGCGGTCCCGCAGTTCGCGCAGGTAGGACAAACGGGCCTCCAGCTCACGCAACTGGATGTCGTCCAGCCCATCGGTCACTTCCTTGCGGTAACGGGCGATGAAGGGCACGGTGGCCCCACCGTCCAGCAAAGCCACGGCGGCTTCAACTTGGGTTGTACGAATACGGATTTCTTGCGCGATTTGCGCGATGATTTTTTGCATGTCGGGAATCACGGACGGTAACGGGAAAGCACAGGCGCCCCAGGAGAGCGCCTTCCATCAAAAACAGGGCGGAAGTGTGCCACAGCCAGGGCTAAACCTTGTGGGTGGACAAGAGAATGCTCGTTTCGGTGCTGGCAATGCCCTGGATGCGGCGGATGGCATTGAGCACCAGATCAAAGGCTTCCAGCGTATCGGTCCTGATCTCGGCCACGATGTCCCAGCGGCCGTTGGTGGTGTGCAGGGCGCACACCGCGGGGTGCCCTCGGAGCTGGGCCAGCACCTCGGTGGCCCGATTGCCCTCCACTGCCACGGTCATGATGGCCCGCACGCGGGGGCCTTCGGCGGCGGGCTTGAGCCGCAAGGTGTAGCCCAAAATCGTCCCCTCCTTTTCCAGGCGCGCCAGGCGGTTTTGCACCGTGGCGCGGGCCAAGCGCAGTTTTTTGGCCAAGGCCACCATGGGCTCGCGGGCGTTGTCCCGCAAGAGGCTGATGAGTTCCCGGTCGGTGTCGTCCATGGGGTGCCTATTACAAATTGTTCAGTCGATAGGAACATTATGCGCATTGGTATAGCAATTTGTGCCACTTTGTGTGCTTTCGTCCAGCGCACGTCTGTAGAAAAATTTGCGCATCGACGCTCAACCGCAAACCCTTCACTACAGAAAGCGCTCCCCATGTCCTTCATTCGCTCCATCCAAGCCCCGGCCGCCGTCGTCATGGTCCGGCCCCACGCCTTCAGCCCCAACCCCGAAACGGCGGCCGACAATGCGTTCCAGCGCTGTGCGCCCACCGATGCTGCACAGCGCATTGCCGCGATGGCCTACCAGGAAGTCACCCAGGCCGCACAAACCCTGGAACTCCATGGCGTGCGCGTCCATCTGTTTGAAGACCTGGGCGAGCACGGCACGCCGGACTCGGTGTTTCCCAACAACTGGTTCTCCACCCACGCTGGTGGCCACATTGCGCTGTACCCCATGTATTCCCCCAACCGCCGACGCGAGCGGCGCCGCGACGTGATCGAGATGCTGAAAGCCGACTACCGGGTGCAAGACATCATTGATTACTCGGGACTGGAGGCCGACGGTTTGTTTCTGGAAGGCACCGGCGCCATGGTGTTGGACCATGTGGAACGGGTGGCCTATGCCTGCCGCTCCAACCGCGCCAACGCGGTCGCCCTGGAGCGTTTTGCCACCCATTTCAACTTTGAACCCATGGTGTTTGATGCGCTGGATGCCTCGGGCACCGCGGTCTACCACACCAACGTGCTGATGTGTGTAGCCACCGCTTTCGCCATGGTGGGACTCGATTTGATCCCCAAGGCGGACCGGCGGGCGGAAATTCGGGCACGGCTCTCGGAGTCGGGCCGTGAGGTGGTGCCTCTGTCCAATGCCCAAATTGCCGAGTTCGCCGGCAATGCCATCGAGTTGACCGGCTGCGAGGGCCGCATCCTGGCCATGTCATCCCGCGCGCTGTCTTGCCTGACGCCCGAACAGGTGGAAGTCATTGAGCGCTCCGCCCGCATCGTGCCGCTGGCGGTGCCCACCATTGAAATGGCGGGCGGGTCGGTGCGGTGCATGCTGGCGGGCATCCATTTGTCCCGGCGTTCGCCAATCTGTTAAAACGCTCTCCTCCCTTCAGCGTTGAACCCAGCCGATGCCCACTATCCCCACCCGCGTCGGCCCCCTCGGCGCGGCGCCTTCTTTGCCCACCCTCCACTGGACCGAGTCCGGCCAATCCTGCTGTGCGCTGTGGCGCTCCGAGCGGGGCGCCGCGCCACCCAAGCGGGTGGCGCTGGCCGACGACACCACCACGGCCGATGCGGCCTACCGCCTGGCCTGCGAAGGCACGGCCTTGTTGTGGCGCGGGGATTACCACAACGCCCGCCAATTGCTGCAAGCGCTGGCGCGGCGGGTGGACAAAACCCCGCAGCGCAAACAGCGCAAGGCGGCCCAGACTCCCGTGCAAGCCACCCCTGCCGCCCTGGTCTTTAACCTGCACCGCCAGGCACAGGCCCAGCGCGCCCGGGTGTTGGGCATGGTGCTGATTCCGTTCAATGCGGACTACACCATCGCCCTGCGCCGCGCCCCTGACGCGCAGCTCGCCTGCACCGAGGCATGGGGTCCCGCTCCGGGCGCCAGCGAGAGTGGCGATACAGCTGCGTCGGTGGCGTCCTTGCGCGACCTGCTGGGCATGGTCAGCGCCCACGAATGGCGCAAAAAGGGGGTCGAAATTCCTGCGCTGGGAGCGGCTCCGCACAACCGCATCCATCCGCACTACGGGGTGTTTTCCCCGGTACGGGGTGAATATGTGACGCTGGTCGCCACAGCGCCCCTGCCCCCAACTCCACCTGGGCACACTGCGCTGGTGGCGTTTGACATAGGCACCGGCACCGGTGTGTTGTCAGCGGTGCTGGCACGGCGTGGCATCACGCAGATTGTGGCCACCGACCAGGACCCACGGGCACTCGCCTGTGCGCGCGCCAATCTGGCCCAACTGGGGGTGGCTGGCCAGGTGCAGGTGCTGCAGGCCGACCTGTTTCCGCCTGGGCGTGCGTCGGTGGTGGTATGCAACCCCCCTTGGCTGCCCGCCCGGCCCAGCGCCCCCATCGAACACGCGGTGTACGACGAAAACAGCCGCATGCTGCTGGGTTTCTTGGCGGGCCTGACCGCCCACCTGGCGCCCGGCGGCGAGGGCTGGCTCATTTTGTCCGATCTGGCCGAACACTTGGGGCTGCGCACCCGCGCCGAGCTGCTGGCGGCCTTCAAGACCCATGGTCTGCAGGTGCTGGGCCGCCTGGATGCCAAGCCTTTGCACCCCAAGGCGGCAGATGCCAGCGACCCTTTGCACGCTGCGCGGGCTGCCGAGACCACGTCCTTGTGGCGCTTGGCAGTGGAATAAGCTGTCCAACCGGAAGTTACTGAGCGAACGGCTCCGGGGCCAGGCAAGGGCCTTGGTACGCTGACAACTGGCTGTACAACAAGGTACGGAGTTTTTGAATGGTCAACTCGGTTTTTTCCTTGTAATCGTCGATCTCGTATTCACGAATAACGTCGTGTCCGGACGCAAATCCCGGCTGACCGGTACGCATGACAAAGCGGGTGCGGTGGTTGTCCAGCGTGTGGCGCACGAAGTGCACCAGTTCCAACCCCGCCTGCTCCCACTCCATGACGACATCCACAATGGCCACGGCGATGTCGTTGCGAAACTGGAATATCTCTTGCCCTTCTTTGCCGGAAAAAGCGCTGATGAATTCCAGCGAACGCCCCTGAAATTCAAAGCCTCTCAATGCCAGTCGGGTCACCGTGTGCACCACGGCGTCGTCGTCGACCATTAACACGCACCAGGTGTTTTTAGGATGCCAGTTAGGTGACACGAGGAGATTGGGGTCTTCGTCGGCAAACAGCATGGTATGTGCCTATCGTGAAACGTGGGTATTCGTTTTTTTCCGGCTTTACGTTTTGCTTTCAGGGCTCTACGTCGCTGAATTGTGCAGCAAACCCGCAATTTCATGTGGGTTTTTATGACCTGCAAATGAAAATTTACAATTTTTTTTGGACCAAAAAAAAAAGCCCTCCGTGGAGGGCTTTCGGCATTGAAGCGGGTGACGAGTCACTTGCGGCCATCAACCGCCTTTTTTGGAGCGCTTGCCCGCATTTTTTTTGCTGCGGGTGGCGGAGCCACGCTCAAGGCTGACACGTTGGCCGCGGCCACCGGTGGGCAGGTGCATGCCGGGCAATGGCTTGGGTGCGGGGGTGGCTTTGCGGTCTGCTTCGGTGACGATTTGGTTGCCCATCTGAGATTCCTTATTAAGTTGAAGTGCGTTCGTATTTTAGGCCATTGCCTGAGAGCCGCCGCGTGCAGCCTTGTCCAATGAGGTATGAGCCTGAACAGGGGCCTGTATTTCCAACCAGGAATGAGCCTGAAGCCGCAACTTGATGTGAATTTGTAAGTGGGTTGATCATCCAGAAATGGTGATCAACATGGATGAGTCCCAACTACGCACGATCGAACAAATCGAGCAATTTCTTGCAGCCAGTGCCGAAGTCGCGTTTACGGCCCACGGCGACGACGTGGAGCGTTATGCCCACATCAGCCGAGTCCTCAAGCGCTTTGACTATCCCCGGTGCAACAAACACGACCGTGGCGTGCTGCTGCGTTACCTTCAACACACCAGCGGCTACAGCCGTGCCCAGCTCACCCGACTGGTGAAGCAGTGGCACTGCAACCGCCTGGCCAGCACCCCCTTGGTTAAGCGCTACCGTGCTCCTGCTGCGCCCTTCGCACGCAAGTACACAGCCTTGGATGTTGAGCTTCTGGTGGAGATGGACAAGGCCCACGAGGATGTCTGCGGACCCGCCGTCACCCACCTGCTGAAACGGGCCTTCTTTGACTACGGCGATGCGCGCTATGAGCGCCTGTCCAAGCTGTCTTCTTCGCACCTGTACAACCTGCGTAAAAGTGTCGGCTATCAGCGTCTGCGCATGAGCTTTACCAAGACTCACACGGTATGTAATTCCATCGGCGTGCGCAAGGCCCCAACCCCCAATGGGCGGGCTGGCTTTGTGCGCATTGACAGCGTGCACCAGGGCGATGAAGACGGGATGAAAGGGGTCTATCACATCACCTGTGTGGACAGCATTTCGCAGTGGCAAGTGCAGGCTTGCGTGCAGGGTATCAGCGAGGCCTTTTTGCTGCCGGTGCTGGAGCTGGTGATCGCGCAATTTCCGTTTGTCATCGAGGGGTTTCACTCCGACAATGGGTCTGAATACATCAATCACAAAGTTGCAAAATTGCTGGAAAAATTGCGTATCGAGCAGACCAAATCACGCTCGCGCCAAAGCAACGACAACGCCCTGGCAGAGAGTAAAAATGCCAGTGTGGTCAGGAAGCATATGGGCTACGCGCACATCCCTAAAAAACACGCCAAACCCATCAACACTTTCTACCAGGAATACTTCAATCCCTGGCTCAATTTGCACCGCCCCTGCATGTTCGCAACCGCAGTAGTCAACGCCAAAGGCAAGGTCGTCAAGGTCTACAAACACGAGGACGTGAAGACCCCACTGGAGGCCGTGGTGTTGCTCAATAAACTGGGGCTGGTGAAGTTCAAAACCGAGACGATGCTGGCCGACTTGCTGGTTCAAGCAAAGCAGCAAACCGACCTCGCTGCGGCGCGCAAAATGCAGCAAGCCAAGCATGAATTGTTTGCCAGCTTTGCAAAACAAAAACAGCGGGCGTAATGCACGCAGGTTAATTCAGTGCTCGAAAAAAGCGGCCGCAGGGGGGGGGGCCTCCGGCGGCCTGGCAGGGGCCTGATTTGAAAAATTCCCGTAAGCCAAAACTTCCAAGACAGCCTTGTTGAAAGGCCTGGGGGGTGAACCCTTAAACTTCCCCTTTTAACCAGATCAGCCCACTCGTCGAAGTTGCCTAAACTCCGGCCCCTTCAGGCTCATACCTGAATTGGAAAATACTGTGCCTTCCTGCATCCAAAGACACTGACCCGGGGGATTTGTTTCTTTTCTGGCAGTGGTCTCTTTGCAAATTGTCCCTGTTTTGCGTGTGGAAGGGCCAGAAGATAATGGGCCAGCACAAAAAAGCGCATGAACCACAACATTTCTCTCATCACCACAATCGCCTCCGGATTCGGTATGGCTCTGGTCTTTGGCTTCCTGGCCGAACGCATCAAAATGCCGGCGCTGGTGGGCTACCTGGTGGCCGGCATTCTGATCGGTCCGGCAACGCCCGGTTTTGTTGCCGACGTGCACCTCGCCTCCCAGTTGTCAGAGATCGGTGTCATGCTGCTGATGTTCGGAGTCGGACTCCATTTTTCGCTCAATGACCTGCTTGCGGTCAAACGCCTTGCAATTCCCGGCGCCTTGGTACAGATGGGCTTGGCAACAGTACTGGGCATGGGTATGTCCTGGTGGTGGGGCTGGAGTTGGGGCAGCGCATTGATTTTTGGGCTGTCGCTGTCCTGTGCCAGCACCGTGGTGCTGCTCAAGGCACTGGAAGCCCGGGGGGTACTCGACTCCATGAATGGCCGGATCGCCGTCGGCTGGCTGGTGGTTGAGGATCTGGCAACTGTGCTGGTCTTGGTGCTGTTGCCCCCGCTTGCAAGCGTGCTGGGCGGTTCGTCGGCAGCTGTTGCACACGCCAACCCGCTGTGGATGAGCATCGGGCAAACGCTATTGCAGGTGTTCGGCTTTATTGCACTGATGCTGATAGTCGGGCGCCGCGTGCTGCCCTGGCTGTTGTGGGAAGTAACGCGCACCGGCTCACGCGAGCTGTTCACCCTGGCCGTCATCGCAACGGCCATTGGCATCGCCTACGGTGCATCGGCCCTGTTCAGCGTGTCGTTTGCGCTGGGCGCATTTTTTGCAGGCACGGTGATGCGGGAGTCTGAATTCAGCCACCGCGCTGCCCAGGAATCTTTGCCACTGCGCGATGCCTTCTCGGTGCTGTTTTTTGTGTCGGTGGGTATGTTGTTTGACCCCATGATCTTGACTCAGCAACCGCTTCACGTTCTGGGTGTGGTTGCCATCATCATTCTTGGCAAATCCCTGGCCGCGCTGGCACTGGTGCTTGCTTTCCGCTATCCGCTCAATACGGCCTTGACCGTCGCGGCCAGCCTGGCACAGATTGGGGAGTTCTCCTTCATCCTGGCCGGTTTGGGTTTATCGCTCGGTTTGCTGCCAACCGAAGGAATGAGCCTGGTACTGGCCGGTGCATTGATCTCCATCGCCCTCAATCCCTTGCTGTTTGCCGCCGTCGAGCCCTTGCGGCGCTGGGTTCTCCTGCACTCGGCGTTGGCCCGCCAGCTGGAACAGCGCCCCGACCCCTTTGCCGAGCTGCCCATGAGCACCGAACACAAATACCTGGCCGGCCAGGTGGTGCTGGTGGGGTATGGCCGGGTGGGTCGGCGCATTGCCATTGCGCTGGACAACCGTAGCATTCCGTATGTAGCGGTAGAGCAGAACCGGGAGTTGGTGGAGCAACTGCGCATGACGGGCACGGTGGCCGTTTCCGGGAGCGCCGCCGACCCGGCGGTACTGGTCCAGGCGCATATTGCACATGCGGCCATGCTGGTGATTGCCACGCCCGATCCCATTGGAGCCCGGCAAATGGCCGAGACCGCGCGCACGCTCAACCCGGACATTGAAATCGTGTTGCGCACCCACAGCGAGAACGAGTCCCAATTGCTGCGCAACGAGGGTATAGGGACCGTCTTCTTCGGCGAGGAAGAACTGGCCCGGGGCATGACCAGCCATGTGCTGGAGCGTTTCCCCCCGCAGCCACCGGCCACGGGGAAAAACCACGGGTGACGGGGCCTGCCCCCCCCCTTCCCTTCACCCCACGGGTTCAGGCCACGCGCAGCGCCTTTTTCAACTCCACGCCCAGTTCGGACTTGTGCGCAAACGGGTCGGTGGGGTTGCGGCCCTGCATCACGTCTTCCAGCCGGGTTTGCACAGAGCCAATGGATTCGGGGTGGCTGTAGATGTAGAACTGCCCTGCCGAGATGGCGTCAAACACCTTCTGCGCCACCTCTGCTGCGGTGACTTTGCCGCTGCCCACCGCCTTGTCGCTCATGGCCTGGCCGATGAGTTGGCTCCTGGTGGGCTTGGCGGCGGCGTCCATCGCATCCTGCGGACGGTTGCGGTGGCTCTGGCTGATGCCGGTGGGCACAAAATAGGGGCACAACACGCTGGCGCTGATCTGGTCGGTGACCAGGGCCAGGTCCTGGTACAGGGTTTCGCTCAGGGACACCACGGCGTGTTTGCTGACGTTGTAAATGCCCATGTTGGGCGCGTTCAGCAGGCCCGCCATGCTGGCGGTGTTGACGATGTGCCCCTGGTAGGCCGGGTCTTGGGCGGCGGCGGCCAGCATCATGGGCGTGAAGACACGCACGCCATGGGCCACGCCCATCAGGTTGACGCCGATCACCCATTCCCAATCGGCCAGGGTGTTTTCCCAGATCAGGCCACCGGCTCCCACGCCCGCGTTGTTGAACACAAAGTGCGGTGCACCAAAGCGTGCCAGGGTGGCGGCACCCAGGGCCTCCACCTGCTCGGCTTTGGACACATCCACGCGCATGGCCAGCACCTGCGCGCCAGCGGCCTGCATTTCGGCCACGGTTTTGTCCAGGGCATCTTGCTGCACATCGGCCAGCACCAGGTGCATACCCAGCTTGGCACCGATGCGGGCGCACTCCAGGCCAAAGCCGGAGCCGGCACCGGTCAGGACGGCGGTTTTGTTTTTGAAATCGGTAATCATGCTTCTGCCTTTTTAAGTACGTAGCCAATGCGGGGAAAGTGCACCTGCACCACGCCTGCGCGTGCATCCACGCGCTTGAGGGTGTAACGCGTGCGGGTGGCCGCCACCAGTTCGCCTTCGGTCGCCTCCAGGCCAAAGGTGTCGGCGGCGATGGTGACCCGGCTGCCCAGGGGAATGCCGTGTTCGTCCTGGAATACAGCATCATTTAGGGCTGCAGCCCCCGTGGAATGTGCGCAAGCAGCTATCGATTCTGTAGCGGAATACTTTTCCATTGCGCCATGGCCAAAGGCTGCCATGCGCGCCATCCAAGCCAGCACCGTGGGGGTGGCGTCCAGAATGCCGGCCAGCACCGGCACGCGCGCCCTTGTGAACCACAGCGGGTGGTAGGCGGCAAAGTCGGCCACGCAAGGGGCGCTGCCCAGCAAAAAGTCCTGCCCTTCCAGCATGTTGGCCATGCGGCGCAAATACGATTTGTAGGCGGCGCTGGCATCACCGGGGCGCAGGCGGTTCATGCCGGTGCGCATGGCGGCGCGGTCTGCGCCAAAGGCCTTGGCTGCTTCGGGCGGTGCACCTTCAAACAGGGCCGCGGCGCCCTTGGGTTGCAGGTTGTAAGCCATCGCCGCCCAAAACAAGGTGGTGTCCGCCCACTGCGCCAGCACGCGGGCCACGCCCTGGCTGTGCTGCGGATATAGGGTGGGCGTGGGTTGTAGTTGCTCCAGCACGTCGCAGATCAGGGCGCTGTCGCAGTACACGTCCGCGCCGATCTGCAGAAACGGCGTCTTGCGGTAGCCGCCGGTGAGCGCCACCACATCGGGTTTGGGCATGATGGCCGGGATGATGACCGACTTCCAGGCCAGCTGTTTGTAGCCCAGCACCAGCCGGATTTTTTCGGAAAACGGCGAGGTCGGGTAATGGTGAAGAATGATGTTGGACATGCAGGTCTCGCAAGGGTTGGCAACAGGGGGCACGAATGCACGGCACTTTTGCTATAAATTTAATAGCTGCTTGCGCAGGTTTTACGGGGGCTAGAGGCCTAATTCACTCCAATTAATGGTCGGTAGCCGCTCAATCGGTGGAGAGCACGCCGGGCGGCGCATTCAGGGCATGGGCGCTCTTGGGGCCGGTCGCCAGGCGTTTGACGAACTTGAACGTGCCCGTGGCGTGGGCGCAGGCTTTGCCCGCCGCATCAAACACCGTGGCCTGGGTGAAGGCCAGCGTGGCGGTGCGGTGGATCAGTTCCCCCTTGGCCCTCAGCGGCCCCAGGGCGGGCTGCATGAAGCTGGTCTTCATCTCAATGGTGACCACGCCCATTTCAGGGGTAGTGCTGCGCGCGGCGCAGGCCATGGTCACGTCCAGCAGCGTCATCAAGGCGCCGCCGTGGGTGACCGAAAAGGAGTTCAGGTGCTCGGGCTGGGCCGTGTAGGCCAGCTCCGAACGCCCGCTTTCGAACAGCTTGAGTTCAAACCCCAGTAGTTTGACGAAGGGGATGTCCACCCCGAAACCAAGCGCTTTTTCCCAACTCATACGCAAGACGGAGCGCGAACGGCAATTTGCCGCCGGGCCGCCCCAAGGCAAATGAGCCCCCTCGGGGGGCAGCGACCCGCGCAGCGGTGGAGCGTGGGGGCCACGGCAATTTGCCGCCGGGCCGCCCCAAGGCAAATGAGCCCCCTCGGGGGGCAGCGACCCGCGCAGCGGTGGAGCGTGGGGACCACCTTAACCACCGGTCACCACGCTAACACCGCCGTCCACCGCCAGCCACTGGCCGGTGATGTGTTTGCCGGCGTCCGAGGCGTACAGCAGGCACAGGCCTTTCAGGTCTTCGTCGTCACCCAGGCGGCGCAGGGGGGCGTGGGCCGCCATCTTCTCTTCGCCCAGGCTCTCGATCAGGCCCATGGCCATCTTGGTTTTGAAAAAACCGGGGCAGATGGCATTCACGTTGATGCCGTAGGGGCCCCACTCCGCTGCCAAAGCCCGCGTGAAATTGAGCACGGCGCCCTTGGAGGTGTTGTAGGCAATGGTCTTCATTTCCACCGGGTTGCCACCCAGGCCGGCAATGGAGGCGATGTTGATGATGCGCCCCGAGCGGCGGGCAATCATGCTCTTCTTGGCAATGGCTTGGCTCAGCAGAAAGTAGCCGCGCACGTTGAGGTTCATGACCTTGTCCCAAGCCGCAGCGGGGTGGTCTTCGGCCGGAGCGCCCCAGGAAGCACCGGCGTTGTTGATCAGGATGTCCACGTCTCCCATGCGCTGCAGGGTTTCATCGGCCAGGCGCTGGATATCGGCGTCTTTGGCGCAGTCCGCCGCAATCCAGCGGGCGTCGATGCCGACGGCCTGCAACTCGGCGGCGGCCTGCTCCAGGTCTTCGGCCTTGCGCGAGCTGAGCATGATTTTGGCGCCGGCCTCACCCAGGGCATGGGCCATTTGCAGACCCAGGCCCCGCGAGCCGCCGGTTACGAGGGCGGTCTTGCCGCTGAGGTCAAACAGTTGCTGGATGGTACGGGTCATGCGGGTGGTCTCCAAATTGCTAAAAGTCAATTCTGCAGTAGTTTGTGTGGCAGCACCGGTCGCAGCTGTCTCAGTGGCGATAGCGGGAAGTCAATGACCATGCCGGTGGTGGATATCCGGAAAATGGCGGTGGTTGTGCCGCATCGCGGTGTGTTGGTGGAGATGCTGGTGGGCACCCTGGCCACTCCACGGGAAATCATGGGGGTGCTGGTGGTGCGCATCGTGCACATGGGCATGCGCGTGCTCCAGGGGTTCATGCGTATGTTCATGGCCATGCTGCTCCGTCAGGTGCAGCCACACCCCTCCCCCCATCAAACCTGCCGCCAACCACAACGCGGGGCTGGTGCTGTCCCCCAGGACCAACACGGAAAGGGCGGCGCCCAAAAACGGTGCCGTAGAAAAATATGCGCCGGTGCGCGCCGTTCCCAGGCCTCGCAGGGCCAATACAAACAGCACCAGGCTGAACCCGTAGCCTAGAAGGCCCACCGTCATAGTGCCCAGAATGGCGCCACTATTCGGCCAGCTTGCCCCCAGTGCAACCGCCAAAGCAGTGTTCACGAGCCCGGCAATCAGCCCCTTGCTGGCGGCAATGAACAAGGCATCGGAGGCCGACACTTTGCGTGTCAGATTGTTGTCGATGGCCCAGCACAGGCAGGCCATGCCAACCAATAAAGGCCCCATTCCACCGGATGTGGCGGTGTTTTGCGTTGGCCAAGACAAGACCAAACCACCCGCCACGATCGCCGCCATACCCCAAACGATGCGCCGGTCGGCGTTTTCCTTGAATACGACCCAGGCGATCAGCGCGGTCAGCACCGCCTCCAGGTTCAGCAACAGGGAGGCGGTGGCGCCACTGGTGCGGGTCAGCCCGACCATCAGCGCCACCGGCCCCAGCACCCCGCCGAAGAAGATGGCGCCCAAGAGCCACGGCCATTCCGTGCGCTGCAATCCAGGAGACTTCCACCCGCGATCGCGTGCCAGGCGCATGGCGCCCAAGCCCAAACCACTTCCCAGGTAAAGAAGGCCCGCCACCAACCAGGGGGACAGGTCAGCCACCAGCCATTTGGCCAATGGGGTGCTGGCCCCAAACAGCGCTGCAGCCGAAAGGGCAAATAGGACATTGCGGTTCATGCCGCAATTATCCGTATTGCCGCCGCACGCTCATTCCCGCCGTCCCCGCAAGCGTAAAGCGTTACCGATCACTGACGCCGAGCTGAAGCTCATGGCCAGTGCGGCAATCAGCGGCGACAGCAACCAGCCCGTCAGTGGGTACAGCACACCCGCCGCCACGGGAATGCCCAGCGCGTTGTACAAAAAGGCAAACACCAGGTTTTGCTTCATATTGGCCACGGTGGCCACCGAGATGGAGCGTGCAATCGCAATCCCGCGCAAGTCGCCCTTCACCAAAGTCACCTGGGCACTGTTCATGGCCACATCCGTCCCCGTGCCCATGGCCACTCCGACATCGGCCTTGGCCAAGGCGGGGGCATCGTTGATGCCGTCTCCGGCCATGGCCACGATGCACCCTTCTTTTTGCAGCCGACCCACCAAGGTCAGCTTGTCCTGCGGCTTGACCTCCCCATAGACCTCGTCAATGCCCAGTTTGGCCCCCACGGCCAAGGCCGTGGTCAGGCCGTCGCCCGTGGCCATCACGATGCGCAAGCCCGCAGCCCTGAGGGTTGCCAGGGCTTCGGGCGTGCTGGCCTTGATCGGATCGGAAACCGCCAGGAGTCCCGCCAATGTCCCATCCACGGCCAGATGCATCACGCTGGCGCCTTCCGTGCGCAAAGCTTCGGCCTGCTTCACCATGGACGCCACGGAAACCCCCATTTGTTCCATCAGGGTTGTGTTACCCAACGCGATCGGGTGCCCGGCGACCGTGCCGCGCACGCCGATGCCGGAGCCCGACTCGAAGCTTTCGGGTTTGTCCAAAACCATGCCACGCGCACGCGCCGCACGCACGATGGTTTCGGCCAAAGGGTGCTCGCTGCCCTGGTCCAGGCTGGCCGCCAGACGCAAGACTTCGTCCGCGTCAAAGCCATGGGCTGCAATAGCGCGGTCAAAGGCAGGGCGGCCCTCCGTCAGCGTGCCTGTTTTGTCAATGATCAGCGTGTTGATCTTGCGAAAATTCTCTATGGCCGCTGCATCACGAAACAAGACGCCTTGTGTGGCACCGCGGCCCGTGGCCACCATGACGGACATGGGCGTGGCCAGCCCCAAGGCGCAGGGGCAGGCGATGATCAGGACGGCGACCGCATTGATCAATCCATACACCCAACTGGGCTCGGGTCCGAACAGTCCCCAGCCGATGAATGTCAGCAGCGCAATGGCGACAACTGAGACAACGAAATAGCCCGCCACCACATCGGCCATGCGCTGCATGGGCGCTTTGGAGCGCTGTGCCTGGGCCACCATTTGCACGATTTGCGCCAGCACCGTGGCGGAGCCCACCTTTTCCGAGCGCATGACCAGGGCGCCGCTGGTATTGAGGGTTGCACCAATGACTTTGTCGCCCACCCGCTTGCTCACGGGCAGGGGTTCACCCGTCAGCATGGACTCATCGACTGCACTGCTGCCTTCGATCACGGCACCATCGACAGGCACTTTTTCACCTGGCCGCACACGTAACACATCGCCGATGTGCACATGGGTCAAGGCCACGTCTTCCTCGGTGCCGTCGGCGCGGATGCGACGTGCTGTCTTGGGTGCCAGGCCCAACAGGGACTTGATGGCCGCCGACGTCTGGGAACGCGCCTTGAGTTCCATCACCTGCCCCAACAAGGTCAAGGAAATGATGACCGCAGCCGCCTCAAAGTAGACGGCAACACGGCCCATGGCGACAAAAGATGCAGGGAAAACCTGCGGCGCGACCGTGGCCGCCACGCTATATACAAAGGCAGCGCCAGTTCCCAGCCCTATCAAGGTCCACATATTCGGACTGCGATGCACCAGGGACTGCCAGCCGCGCGTGAAAAATGGCCACCCGGCCCACAGAACAATGGGGGCCGCCAGTGCCAACTCCACCCAGCTTTGCACGCCCATGTCCATCCACTGCAAGCGGTGGCCGAACATGGCGAGCACAAAAACAACCAGCGTGAGCGGCAATGTCCACCAGAACCGGCGTTGAAAGTCTCGCAGCTCCGGGTTCTCCTCATCCTCCAGCGCGGGCAACATGGGTTCCAGCGTCATGCCGCATTTGGGGCAGTTGCCGGGGTGGTCCTGGCGCACTTCGGGATGCATGGGACAGGTGTAGACCGTGCCCGCAGCCGAGGGTTCTACCGGTGCAGGGGCAGACACATCGCCCAGGTACTGCATCGGATGGGCTTCAAACTTCGTTTTACATTTAGGACTGCAGAAGAAGTAGGTATGACCGGCATGTTCGGTGCGATGCATGGACTGGCCGGTCACGGCCATGCCACACACCGGGTCTTTCAGGGGCGCGGCACTTCCGGCGCTGCCGTCGGTGGAAGGGGTTGCGGTGTGCCTCTCGCCATGGGCATGCGGGTGGATGGTCATGGGAGCCTCACGAAATAAAAATGCTCAATGCCGTTTGAGTTGCGGGATAAATCGCGGCGTACGCTGGGCGTAACGCTCGAACGCGTCCTCGAATTGCGCCCGCATTTCAGCTTCTTCAGTGAAGGCCAAACGCCCGTACATCACCAGCAATATGGGGAACATCAACAGCGTCAGCACCGTGGGCCATTGCAGCAGAAAACCCAGCAGGATCAACACGAACGCAACGTACTGGGGATGGCGAATTCGTGCATAAGGCCCGGCGGTGGCCAGCGTATGCCTGCGCTGGGCGTGGTACAGCACGTTCCACGCGCTGGACAGCAGGGCGAAACCCAGGCCGAGGAAGATGTAGCTGGCAATATGAAGAACCCCGAAATGGGGGTCCCCTTTCTCCCCCAACAGGGTAGACCACAGATGCCCGGCATCATGGCTCAGGATATCCAGGCTGGGATATCGGGTCTGCAGCCACCCCGACAACAGGTAAATGGTCAGCGGAAAACCGTACATCTCCACAAACAAAGCCACCACGAAGGCGGCAAATGCGCCAAAGGTTCGCCAATCCCGCGCCGTGGCGGGTTTGAAAAAACTGTAGGCGAACATGATGAAGATGGCCGAATTGAAGACGACCAAGGTCCACAGTCCGTAGGCTGCCGGATCATGGCTCATGAGGGATCTCCTGGCTTGGCCTGATGACCCCCATGCCCGTGGTGCATAAAAACATGCATCAACGGGCAGGCAAGCAACAACAGCAAAGGCAAGGCGCCGACGACGTGAGCCAAGTGCTCCGTCAACAAAAAATAGCCTGCAATTGCTCCGATAACGATCAAACCGATCGCGTAACGGGAACTCCAGAAGGTGGGTGGAGTTTCATGCCCCGAGTGGTCATGGTCCATGTCGGCCAGTTTCCTATTTGGCGGCTGGCGGTGCCATGCGATCCATCATCATTTGCATCATGGACTGCATCATGTCCATGCGTTTTTCCATCATCTGGTGCATCATCATGTCGGGAGGCATCCTGTCCATCATCTGGCCTTTTTCCATGCCGCCCATCATTCCCATGCCACCCTTACCGCCACGCATGCCCTCCATCGCTGCCATGGCTTCTTGCATGATTTTCATTTGTTCGGGCATCAATGCATTGCGTTCTTCCGCCGTCTTGGCGGCCATGAGCTTTTGGTGCATGTCTTGCATGGCCTTCATCCGGGTGTCCATTTGGCCCATTTTTTCCATGGCACCCTTGTCCACGGGGACTTGCATGGCTTTGGCCGCCCCCGGCTTTGCGGTGGTTTTCTGGACCGGTGCCGACTTGGGGGCGGACGCTGCACCTGCGGGGTGGTGTGCCGTGTGATCTGCAGTGTCGGCGTCCGCAGACCAAGCCACCGCGCCCGGGAGCGTCAGAGACAAGGCCAAAGCCAAACGCGTTGCAGCAAGGGCAATATTGCGAGTTTGCATGGTGAACTTCCTTTAAGTACGGTGTTGCCGCCCCGGAACAACGTTAATGGAAGGGGCAATGGTTCCCGCTTCGCCCGTGCGCTATGGCGACCGGCGTCGCAGCAGCAAACCACCCAGACCAAAAAACAGCAATGAGCCAAATCCCCAGACCCATGCATAACCAATCATGTCGCCCCAAGGCACCAATGCGTAAAGCAACCCGAGCACCGCCCACACCAGTGCCACGGGGACGATGAGCCAGAAATCTTCATTCATAGGAAATCTCCTTCACATTCATTCAGTGCCCGCCGCCACCCGATGCACTGACCGGCAAGGCCTGCATGAGCTCGAAACCCACAGCGGAAAACACATACATGGCGACAACAATCACCAGGATCGACACCGGACCAACCCAGGCTTTGGTACCCACCTGCACCACGGTGCCGCCCCAGGTCACGCCCAGGCTGCCAACCGAGGCGCCGCGTTGACGTTTCGGCAACAGGGAGGCTGCCACCCCAGCTGCGAACGCCAGCAGCGCGGCAGCCATGAGGCTCCCCCCCATAGCGACAAACACCATCAGGGTTTGCCATAGGGCGGGTGCCTGCTGCTGGTAAGACACATCCATCACACGCCGTGGTACACCCAGGTAGCCGGCCGTGATGCCTGCGGCGCCGAACACCAGCAAGCCCAACAACGCCAACCACGGCATCCACCGCAGTAGATCGGGTCGCCACAGAGCGCGTCCACCGATGGCCGGCAACACCACCGAGAGTGCCGCCAGCAGCGTCATGCTGACCGTTCCCAGCGTGAAAAAGTGGAAATAACCGGGCACAAAAAAGGTGTCGGACAACAGGGGCGCGAGTTGGCCCTGAATCAGGACAAATGCAAACACCAACCCTAAGGCCATGCTCAGCACGGCAACGCCCACGGCCGACATGGCCGGGTGACGCCAGGGCAAGAGTTTGATCCAGCCAAACAAGCCGCGCCCGCCGTGGGCACGGGCATGCACTTCAAGCGAGGCCACGATGATCAAAAAGGCGGTCAAAGTGGGCACACTGACGAACAGTGACAGCATGGAGCCGACCACCTGGACGACCTTGGGCAGGTCCGGCTCCAAAAACATGTGGTACAGCGAGGTAGGCGGCACGAACACCAGGTACATCGAAAACACAATTTTCGAGAAACGCTCGCCAAACACCGACTTCACCCCCGTGAGCACCTGCATCAGGACATACCAGAGAATCACGGTCGCCATCAGGGGCAGGTAATGCATGTTGTGAAACACGATGTGCCAACGCGTACCGTGGCTGTCCGGGAAGGGCCCGGCACCCAGCGCCCACAAGACGCCCGGAACAAAGGTGTACAAGGCGGCAAAACCCGTTACCACCAAGAAGCCGGCCCAGGTGAACAGCGCAAAACCCACCGCGCTGAGCTTGGCTTGCTGGCCTTGCCAGCGGGGCCGCAACAGGGTCACGATGGCACTGGCAGGCAGCACCATGAGCCCCAAGCCCAAAAAGCTATAGCCCAAATTGAACAGCAGCAGGTCACCGGGATTGTCGCGCACCAGCTCGGGCGATCCGTTGTAGAGCAAGGGGGTTCCGGCGACAGAACCCACCATGCTGAGTCCCAGGCCCGCCAGCATCAGGGCAAACGCAATCCAGGCCAGTCGGCGCCAAGCCAGACCCGTGCCGTGCTCGCATGCGGCCAACCCCAACAGCAGCGCAGTCTGGGTGACAAACAACCAATAAAAGAAAATACCAACCCCGTGCACCGTCAAGAATCGGTAGCCCGTAGCCATGCCGACATTGAGCATGCCGCCGCGCACCAGGGCGGTGGCAACACCGGCCAAAATGCCTATGAGCAGTGCCAGCAATGCCACCGCCGCCATGCTTTTGAGCAGTTGCCGATCTGGCTTGGGCAAACCCGCAAGGCGTTCGGTATATGTAGATGTTTGTGCCATGGTCATACCACCTCTATCGTTGCCTGCATCAAACCGTGCGCCTCACCGCAGTACACCGTGCAGTACATCAGGTAACGGCCGGGTTTCTGGAAAGTCAGTGCGGTTTCTGTGATGCGACCGGGCTGCAGGCGCATCATGCGTCCGCCCTTGCCAAGCTGGATCGAGGCGCCGTGGGCGATGTCCACGGCCATCATCCTGAAACGGTAGGCCTGCCCCGCGTCCAGACGCAATACGTTTGGCAGGTAGTACCACCTGCCGGCGGTCATCAAGACATCAATGGGCTGTCCCTTGCCGATCGGCAGAGCATCGTCCCCATGGGCTGAATGCACATCCGGCGTTGTTGGTGCCATCACCGGCGCTTCACTGTGCCCGGCATGGGGGTCAGGCTCGGCGGGCATCACATGGTCAGCAGGCATCCCAGTCGGCATGGCGTGACCTGCGTGAGGATCTGCAACCTGAACAGGGGAATTCACTATTCGACGGGGATACACACTGCCATCGGGCATGCGGTAGCGTTCCGCGAATTCGGCGGTCATGCGGCTGAACTCTTCGGTCGTCGGCCCTTGTGACGCTGCGCCGTGTCCACCATGCGCGCCTTCAGCGGCCGGCTTCGCAGCGACTTCTGCACCACCGTCCACATGGCTAGGCCCTTGCGGGTGGTCCAGGCCCAGCAGGGCCAGCGGACCGGGTGCGGCACCATAAGCCGCCCAGAGTCCGTACAAACTGATGCCACCAAACCCGCTGGCCGCAATAAATGCGCGCCGGGTGGTGAAGTGATTTTTCTGCCGCATGCTGCGTTCTCCTTAGGCGTACTTTTGGTATACCGATGTTTTCCCGTTGGACTGAATCAGCAGCACAGCGTAGGGATCTTTGCGGCCTTTGTAGACCGGGCCGTCCATGCCCGGTGAGCCGACCACCATGCCGGGTACGGCCAGACCTACCGCTTTGGGCTTCTCGCGCAACAAACGCCGGATCTCCCGCACCGGCACATGCCCCTCAATGGCATAGCCTGCGATTCGCGCGGTGTGGCATGACCCCAGCTCGACCGGTATGCCCAGTTGGGCCCGCATCGCGTTGTTGCCGGTCTCAAACACCTTGACCGAAAACCCTGCCTGTTCCATGATGGCGACCCAGTCTTTGCAGCAACCGCAGCTCGGGTCTTTCCAGACTTCCACCAAGGGACTCTGAGGCTGGGCCGCCCTACCCGCCAGAGGTAACATCAGCGCTGCGGCCAGCCAATGACGGCGATTCAATGTCAACGGTGCTTGCATCTTCAGGTTCCTACGTATTGGTAATTTGGTGATGGCAGTCTACGGGCCGATCAGCGCCACCGAGATGACGAGTGCATTACATTTCTGTCAGTTTCGCCAATAAAGTGCCTGCTGAAGGCAACCAAACCCGAGCGGCGCGCCATTCATTTGATGTGCATCAGTCTTTTCAATTTCATTGGCCGTCGGATCTTCCGGACAGCGGCGTAAAGCGCGCTTGTTCTGCGGATTTTCCGGGGAGTGTGATGGACACAATGGCTTTCATTGCCGGGGTGGATGCGTATTTGCCAATGCCTTTCAGGCGGTTGTCGCCATCGGGCGCTAATGTGACAACGCTTTTGTCCTTGCCGGTCAAAAGCGTGGCCACTCCGGTAGCGCCTGCACTGGGCAGCTTCTTGCCGTTGCTGTCGGTGAGGTACACCACGACGGGGTTGTCCGCCGCGTCTTTGCTGGTCCTGGTCACGACCAGCTCGAAATGGTTCGCACCCACCACCTGCACCTGTCCGCCATGGGCTGCTTTAAGGGCGTCTGCATGCATTTCATCGCCGTGGGCATGCACGTATCCCGCCCCCACCAAGAAGCCCAGCGCCACTGTCGCCAACACACTCACTTTCGTCATCACTTACTCCTGTTTTGAAAATACCAAGCCAGGGAACGAGAATCCCCGGCACCTGCTAAAAACTCTCTGGCGAATGTTCATCCGCTTTGGCAGCCAATAAACGCTCCAGCGGCTGGCGGCCCCAGCGCCAGAACATCAGCGGCGTGAGCAAGGTGTCCAGCAAGGTCGAACTGATCAGACCACCAAAGATCACCACTGCCACCGGGTGCAATACTTCCTTGCCGGGGGCATCGGCCGACACCAGGAGCGGTACCAGGGCGAAGGCTGCCACCAAGGCGGTCATCAGCACGGGCGTCAGGCGTTCCAACGAGCCGCGAACGATCATCTTTTGGCCGAAGGACTCACCTTCAAACGCGCACAGGTTGATGTAGTGGCTGATCTTCAAAATGCCGTTGCGCGTGGAAATTCCGGTCAGGGTGATGAATCCCACCAAAGCCGCGACGGACAGCGGCTGCCCGGAAATCCACAGTGCAATCACACTTCCCACCAAGGCCAATGGAATGTTTCCCATGATGATGAGCGTTAGCGCGGCGGAGCGGTAGCGGCTGTACAGGACCAGAAAGATCATGGTGAGCGATACCGTTGCCAGCAAGGCAATCAACTTGGCGGCCTGCTCCTGGGCCTGGAACTGGCCTTCCAGCGCAGTGAAATAGCCTTCGGGCAAGGGCTTGGACGCCAGCTCGGCGCGAATTTCGCCGATCACACGCGACATGTCGCTGCCGTCGGTATTGGCCGAGATCACGATGCGCCTGCGCGAGTTTTCCCGGCTGACCTGATTGGGACCATCGCCGTCTTCAATGCGCGCCAGCTTGGACAAGGGCACTGCACCGGTCGGGGTTTCGATCAGCAGGTTGGAGAGTTCCTGCAAGCCCCGTCCACTCTCGGGCAGGCGCACCACCATGTCAAAACGGCGGTTGCCTTCCACGATTTGCGTGACACGTTCGCCTTCAATCATCTGCTCCAGCGAACGCAACAAGGCTCCCGGTGCTACACCGTATTGGGCTGCCTGTTCGTAATCGACGTGGATTTTGATCTGCGGAATCAAGACCTGCTTCTCAACCGCCAGGTCGGTAACGCCTGGTATGTTGGCGAGCCGGGTGCGCAAATCTCCAGCCAAGCTGCGCAAAGTATCCAGATCGTCCCCGTAGACCTTCAAGGCAATTTGCGCCCGCACACCCGACAGCAGGTGGTCCAGGCGGTGCGAAATGGGCTGGCCCACGTTGCTGACTGCAGGCAGCACCGCCAGACGGGTACGCAAGTCGTTGATGATGTCTTCGCGGCTGCGCTCGGAGGCCTTCAAATCCACATCCATTTCGGTGTAGTGCACCCCTTCGGCGTGTTCGTCCAGCTCTGCGCGTCCTGTGCGCCGCCCCACCTGGGTGACCTCGGGTACACCCACCACGATTTGCTCCGCCAGTGCGCCAATGCGGTTGGATTCCGCCAACGAGGTGCCTGGGTTCAACACCACGTTGACCGTCAATGTTCCTTCGTTGAAAGGAGGCAAAAACGCCCTGGGGAAAAATGGGATGGTGGCCGCCGCCGCCGCCACGGCAACCAGTGCCGCGATCAGCAAAGCACGCGTGTGCGCAAACGACCAATGCAACAGAACAGCATCCCAGCGCTTGAGCCGGATCACCAGCGGGCTGTCGCCGTGCCCCATTTGTTTCATTTTTGGCAGCAAATACAGCGCCATGACGGGGGTGATGGTGACGGACACCACCATGCTCGCCAGGATCGACACGATGTAGGCAATGCCCAGCGGCGTGAACAAGCGCCCCTCTATGCCCGGCAACACAAACAGCGGCACAAACACCAGCACAATGATGACGGTGGCATACACAATTGCAGAGCGCACTTCCAGGGTCGCACTGGCGATCACTTCCTGCACCGGACGTGGTTCTTTGAGCGCGCTGTTGAGCTTGAGGCGGCGCAGCACGTTTTCCACGCCAACCACCGCGTCGTCCACCAGTTCGCCGATGGCAATTGCCAGCCCTCCCAGGGTCATGGTGTTGATGGACAGCCCGAAATAGTGGAACACCAGCGCCGTGACCAGCAAGGACACCGGAATCGCCGTCAGGGAAATCAGCGTGGTGCGGACATTGAGCAAAAACAGGAACAGAATCACCGCCACCAGAACCGCACCATCGCGCAGCGCCTCCTGCACGTTGGAGACCGAGTGCTCGATGAAGTCCGCCTGCTTGAAGAGGAACTGCGGGGCCTCAACACCGGGCGGCAGGCTCTTGCCCAACTCGGCAATGGCCCGCTCCACCTCCCGTGTGACCGTGACGCTGTCGGCGCTGGGTTGCTTCTGCACCGACAAAATCACGGCTGGTTTGCCGTTGTAGCCCGCATCGCCGCGTTTGAGCGCGGGAGCGAGTTTGACGTCCGCCACCTGCTTCAACAAAATGGCTTGGCCGTTTTTGACGGTGACGACGACGTTTTGCAAATCTTCGAGGCGGCTGGTGCGGCCAATCTGGCGAATCAGGTACTCACGGCCCTGGGACTCCAGAAATCCGCCGCTGGTATTGGCCCCAAAATCCCGCAGTGCTGTTTCCAGTTTCTCACGCTCGACATTCAGCGCCTGCAGCTGGGTGGGCTTGATCTCCACCCGGTATTGGCGCACTTCGCCGCCAATGGGGGTCACCTGGGCCACCCCAGGGATGGTCAGCAGGCGCGGACGCATCACCCAGTCGGCGTATTCACGGACCTGCATAGGGCTCACCTTGGCCGGATCCGCAGGCAATGCCAGCAGCAAAATCTCGCCCATGATGGATGAAATGGGCCCCAACTGGGGAACTACGCCGGGTGGCAACTGTTCGCGCACCAGATTCAGGCGTTCGCTGATCTGTTGGCGGTTGCGGTAAATGTCGGAGCCCCATTCAAACTCCACGTAAATGATGGACAGGCCGATGCCGGACACCGAGCGCACCCGGGTCACGCCAGGCATGCCGTTCATGCTGGATTCCACCGGAAAGGTGACCAGCTGCTCGACCTCTTCCGGGGCCATGCCTCCGGCTTCGGTCATCAGGGTGACGGTGGGCTTGTTCAGGTCGGGGAACACATCCACCGGCATTTTCTGGACTGTCAATACGCCGTAAATGACCAGCAACAGTGAAACGCCCAGAACGATCAGGCGCTGGCGCAAGCTGGTGTGGATGATGAAATCAAACATGGCGGCGCACCTCGGGCAGCTTGTGTGTGTGTGTCGGAGTGCGATGCATCATTTCACCTGTGCCAGCAAGCCAGCGCCCTCCACCACCACCCGTTCGCCGTCAGCAAGGCCGGACGTCACCACCACATGGCCCGCATCAATGGCCCGTGCTTCAACCTTGCGCAGCACAAACCGTTCGGCCGCCGCATGGATCCACACCGAAGTCTGGTTCGTATTGCCTTTGACCAATGCGGCCTGGGCAATGGAGGCACCCTTGACCACCTGTGTGGTTTTGGCAATCACCTTCACAGGCTGCCCCACGGCCACTGCAGCTTTGCCTCCTTTGACGCGAAAGAGCAAGGGGATGGCTTGCTCACGCAATTGCCTGCCACCTCCCACATACTGCAGCTCCAGCGCGCCACCTGGAATGACCGCGCTGGCGGAAGACAAGCCCTCCAGCACCGTGGCGTCATACGCCAGCGCCTCCACACTCAGCCGGGTGGGGTCCAGCACTTCAAACAAAACATCTTTGGCATCCACCACCTGTCCAATGACTGCGTGCACCGCGCTGACAACGCCGGACACGGGTGCCAGCAAAGCTTCTGTTGCCTGGATTCCGCCGACCAAAGCGGTGCGGCGCTTCTTGAGGGAATCCCACTCAATACGCGCGGCCTCAATGGCGGCTTGCGGCACGGACCCTTCCAACTGCTCATAACGGCGAACCTTGCGTTCTGCAATGGCCAGTTGTGACTCTAATTCGGCCAGTTGGGCCAGATTGGCACTGCGCTCCAAGCTGCTGACTTGTGGCTGTAAATTGGCCAAAACCTGACCCTTGCTCACCTTTTGCCCAAGCGTGGGCAAGCCCTTGGGGCCAGGCTCGATACGCCCGGCCTGGCTTGCCTGCACGACACCCCCGGCATTGGCGTCGGCAACGACCTTGCCGCTGAACTCGACAGTGGCTGCGTTGTCCTGCAAGGCCACCAGCACCGTGCGTAATCCCAGTTGATGCTGCACCAATTTGGGAACAAACAGGCTGCCGTCGGCCAGCCGTTGCGCTGCCACCAGTTCTGCCGTTGCGCCGGACCCTGTTGCAACCGGCGCTTGGGCTGACACCGTCGGTTTGTCTTTGCTGTGGTCCTCGTCCCCGTGGGCCAGGGCCTGAGCGCAAAGGCCCAGCGCAGCGAATGCCGCGATGCCAAATGTCATTGTCGTTTTCATGGTGCTGTTCGATTCATGTTGTCTATAAAAGAAGCGCGCTCCGCTGGGGCGCGCAGCTACGTGGTGTGCTTAACGTGCGTGTTTGCGCGCCCATTTGCGGCGACGTACCACCACCAGCCCCAGGCCTGCGATCAGCACCACGGTGGAGAGCGCCCAGGTAGCCCATTCGCCCCAGCCATGAACATGTGCAACTTTTTCAACAGCTGGCGAGATATCCAAGGTGGCCGCCAGCAAATCCGAGGTATCGCCCGCTTGCACTGAAAAGCTCAGCGGATATTTGCCTGGAATCGCGAGCGCATCGGCTTTGACGGTATAAACACCGGGCGCAACCTGCTGAGCCACCGCTTTCAATACGGTGCCGCTTTCCACTTCTATCTGGGCATCCACCACGGGTGCATTGGTCGCAAAGCGGTCCAGCGTGAACGTCAGGGTCGTGCCATGGAGCTGGGCCACCAATTCAAAGTCTTCCGTTTGTGCCGACGCACGTGGAGCAATACTGGCACTGGCAACCGGCGGCGCCTCGGCCCCGTGGTCTTCGCCACCATGCGCCCAGGCGGTCCACGAAGCGCTTGCAAGCACAGCACCGAGAATTGCACGATTGAAAATCACCCTTGCAGGAATTGTTGGATGGCGAAAGACGGTGATCAAGGCATAACTCCCATGGATTGGTTGAATCGGGACAGGGCGGCATGCCCGGTGATTTGTTGTTGGCTCAGCAGCGCCTGCGCATCGAAATGGGCCGCACGCGCGCGCAGCAAGGTTGGCAAATCAGACTCGCCCAGCGAGAAGGACTTCTCTGCCAGAGCGAGATTGGCCTGCGTGAGTGACACGCGGGTTTGTGCGGTCTCCAGCTGGGATCGGGCCGTCTTCAGAAGACGCTGGGCAGTGTCTTTCGCAGAGGCAATACGCCGCTGGACTTGTGTGTATTCCCTTTCGGATTGCAGCACCTCAGCGCGATTGCCCGCCAGCTCCTGGCGTACGCGGGCCCCCATGGACAAGGGAATCGTGAGCTTGACACCCAAAGTGTCCGCGAATGCATCCGAAAAATCAGCACGCTCACGGACCAGGCGCACCGCCAGCGTGGGCGCCTCACTCGGACTTCTCCGCGCGAAAGCCAGCTTGGCACCCGCAAGCTCCACGCTGGCGGCTGCGGCCAGCAGTTGCGGATGAGCGTCCAAAGAGGGCTCCACCGCGGGCAATGCCTCGGGAGACAGCGGGTCCGCAGGTGTCGTACCCGTCAACAAGCGAAAGTCCTGTTCAGCTTGGGCCAGCTCGGACTGCGCATCCTCCAGATCGGCCTGGGCTGAGAGCCGCTCAACCTGTGCGAGGTTGGCGTCCACACGCGCCAGCTCACCGGCCCGCAGGCGCCGATCCACATCCGATGTCAGCACCTGTGCGGCAAGGAGCCGTGCGCCAGCCAGGGCCTGTCTGCTGCGCGCCGCAGCCAGCGCCCACCAAACTTCGCGAACCTCACCTGCGATTTGCAGGCGCAACGCCTGTTGTTGGGCATTGAATTCCTTTTGGGCAGAGGCCGCCTCACCCTGGCGCGCATGACGCTGGCCGGGCAACCACAAAGGCGTTTCAACCTCGACTTCCCATTCCTGTTTACCGCGGTTGGCGGTGAGTTGATCCCCCAGCGTGGCCAGCGATACCGATGCGGGTCCGGGGGTCAACCCCTGGGCCGTATCCGAACGCGCCTGGATTTCAGATTGACGCAGGTCGCTGACAACTGCCATGGGATGAAGGCTCCAGGCCTGCTCCAAGGCTACCGCCAGCGTCTGCGAGTGCGCCGGCCACCCAATCGCCAGCAGGCTCAACAGGATGGGAAAGACAATATTGGTGTTCATCGAAGCTTTGGTGAGACGGTTGCAAAGATTGGGGATGATGCAAATTTGTCACCGTCAGACCGCTGACAGCGACATTACAGTTCTGTCATGTTGCACAAAACCTGCCATGCGTGGGCACAATCGCACAGGAGTAAACAGGTGCATTGGAGGCAAACCATGAAAATTCTGATCGTCGAGGATGAACAAAAAACCGGGGACTACCTGAAACAGGGCTTATCGGAAGCCGGCTTTGTGACCGAATTGGCATCCAACGGCGTGGATGGCCTGCATCTGGCTCTGACCGGCGACTTCGATTTGCTGGTGCTTGATGTGATGCTGCCGGGCTTGAATGGCTGGCAGGTGATGGAGCGTCTGCGCCAAAGTGAGAAAAGCCTGCCAGTCTTATTCCTCACGGCCCGGGACCAGGTCGAAGACCGCGTAAAAGGTCTGGAGCTGGGCGCCGACGACTATCTGGTCAAGCCGTTTGCGTTTTCCGAGTTGCTGGCGCGCGTGCGCACTTTGCTGCGCCGGGGCAAAAATGGCCTGGAACCCAGCATTTTGCAAGCAGCCAATCTGGAGCTGGATCTGCTGCGCCGACGCGTGGTCAGGGCCGGCAACCGCATCGAGCTCACGGCCAAAGAGTTTGCCTTGCTGGAACTCTTGCTGCGCCGCCAGGGGGAAGTGCTGCCGCGCTCCATGATTGCCTCACAGGTCTGGGACATGAACTTTGACAGTGATACCAATGTGATTGAAGTCGCGATCCGGCGCCTGCGCGCCAAGGTGGATGATCCCTACGAGCCCAAGCTGATTCGCACCGCGCGCGGCATGGGCTACGTGCTTGAGGTACCCGAGGGTCCATGATCCCGCAACTGTCTCTGACCGCCCGGCTGACCCTGCTCTTTGCGGTGGGCTCCAGCACGGTGCTCCTGGTGCTGGGGTGGTTGACGGGAGTCGCCATTGACCGGCATTTTGAACAGCAGGATTTCGATGCACTGGCGGGAAAAATGCTGTTGGCCCAGAACGCCATTGAACGCGTGGACTCGCAGCGGGATTTTGACGCCCTGCAGTCCCAGCTGAACGATGCGCTCATTGGACACCATGACTTGGTGGTGCATGTGCTGGGTCCCACCGGGGAGGTGCTGCTGGCCTCTTCGGGAATTGCCTTCCCCGGTGAATGGTTGACGCATGCGCCGCGGCAACTGACCCAAAAGCTGTACATGTGGTCGCAGGGCGAGCGCCGTTTTCGGGGCATGGCGCTTGCCATATCCACCGCCATACCGCAGTGGCAACCTCTGATAGTCGCTGTGGCGGTGGATGTGGAACACCACAGCGTGTTCATGCGCAGCCTGATGCGCGCGCTGTGGGTGTTTGTGGCGTTCGCCGCTTTGGCCACCGGTGTTTTGGGGTGGCTGGCGGCCAGCCGAGGGCTGGCACCCCTGCGAACCATGCGGGATAGGGCTACGGCGGTGACTGCACACAAACTCGACCAGCGGCTGCCGGTGGATGCCGTGCCTGCGGAATTGGCCGAACTGGCCGCCTCGTTGAATGAGATGCTGGCGCGGCTGGAAGACGCATTTCACCGCTTGTCGGATTTCTCCTCCGACATCGCCCACGAGCTTCGCACGCCGGTCAGCAATTTAATGACCGAAACCCATGTGGCACTGTCGCGTCCTCGGGATGCGGCCAGCTACCGTGCCATCCTGGAATCCAATGCCGAAGAGTATGAGCGGCTGGCGCGGATGATCGCCGATATGCTGTTTCTCGCCAAGGCCGAATATGGGCAGATGAGCGACTGGATTATGGAACGCGGCGAATCGGTCCACCTGGCGCAGGAAGTGCACGATTTGTTCGAGTTTTATGAGGCGCTGGCCGAAGAAAAAGGCGTTCATCTGGAACTGCGGGGCACCTGCATTGCCTGGGGTGATCGGTTGATGCTTCGACGGGCCGTGAGCAACCTGCTGTCCAATGCTTTGCGGTACACCCCGCGCGCGGGCACGGTGGCCGTGTGTTTATCTGAATCGGACGGACTCGGCCGCTTGACGGTTGAGAATCCCGGTCAAACCATACCCGAGCATCACCTGGCGCGTCTGTTTGAGCGGTTTTACCGTGCGGACCCGTCGCGCCAGCAGGCCACTGGCGAGGGGACGGGGCTTGGCCTGGCCATTACACAGGCTATCGTGCACGCACATCAAGGACAAATTTTGGCGTCTTCAGAAGCAGGGAAAACCTGCTTTTCGATACAGCTCCCGCAAGCTCCCACCACATCCGATGCCCTGTCCACCGTATAGCGAACAGGAAAATGAGGACTGAATCACGCGTCGTGTCGCACTATGGGTGAAATAAAGCACGCAACATGCTGTGCATCAGTCGTTTGCGTTGGGAACTTTTCCGCCTGCCAAGTTATCTGAGTTACCACTATTTCATTTTTATGTTTGGCCGCCACTCCCGTCTCATCACCGCATTCCTCATGCTGGTCAGCCTGTTGTTCACGCAACTGGCGGTGGCGGGTTACGTATGCCCTAGTGGTTTCGAGACAGCCGCACAGATCACCGCAATGGCGCAAGCCGACATGCCTTGCGCCCAATCCATGGCAGCCAGCATGGACGACACACAGCCCAACCTGTGCCATGCGTACTGTCAGGCAGGGCGCCAAACTGCCGACAAGTACGAGCTGCCCACCCCCCTGGACATCAGCATGCTGTCCACCGGCATCTTTCTGCCGGTCAGGACACCGGTATTTTGGGGCGCACCGCTGCAGTTGCCCCACTTGAAGCGCGCCACGGCGCCGCCCTTGAGCATCCGGCACTGCTGCTTCCGAATTTGATCCTCCAGACGCCATGGCGCTAACGGCCCCTACGGGCGGTTTAGCGCTTGGGTCGCGCCAGTCTTCGGCGGCAGGTATTCCCCCTGCTTTCGTATGCCTGGCCGGCATGAAACCACCACTTTCTTGGTTTGGAGAATCCATGTTTTCTTTTCTTTTTCAGGGTGTGCCGTCACGCCCTTGGCACCCTCGCTGGGCCTGCCTGCTGGGCCTGACCTGGGCCATGGTGAGCCTGGGCGCCTCTGCCCAGCAGGTATTGACCCTCGATCAAGCCTTGCAACTCGCACAAGTGCGGTCACGCCAACTCGTCGCCCAGGACGCACTGGCACAGTCATCCCGCGAAATGGCCGTTTCCGCCGGTCGTCTGCCGGACCCGGTGTTGCGCATGTCGGTGGACAACCTGCCCATCGAAGGGCCGATGCGCTACAGCCTGACAGACGATTTCATGACGATGCGCTCGGTCAGCCTGATGCAGACCTTCACGGGTTCCGAAAAACGCCAGGCACGTAGCGCACGATACGAGCGGGAGGCTGAGGCTGCGTTGTCCATGCGCTCCATGCAAAAGGCCAGACTGCTCACCCAAACCGCCCGCACCTGGTTCGACCGCTACTTCCAGGAGCAGATGCAGGGCCTGCTACAGCGTCAACGTGCGCAAGCCAGCGGGGTCAGCGAAGCGGTTGAATCCGCCTACCGTGGTGGACGCGGCAGCCAGGTGGATGTGTTGGCAGCGCATGCTGCCGTCGCTCGAATCGATGACCGATTGCACGAGGTACGTGCCGAGCTCGCCAACGCCAAGGCGCAGTTGCAGCGCTGGATCGGTGATGACGCCGAACAAGCGCTCGGCGCCCCCCCGAAAATCGACCGTACCCGTCTCGCCAAACACCAGTTGGGCCATGAGATCGAGCAGCACCCCGACATCGCCGTGATGAATGCACGGGAACGCATCGCACTGGCTGAAGCTGAAGTGGCAAAACAGGACAAAAGCGCTGACTGGAGCTGGTCGCTGATGTACAGCAAGCGGGGCAGCCAGTTCGGCGACATGGTGTCCTTCGGCGTTTCCATTCCTCTGCAATGGGATCAGGCCCGCAAACAGGATCGTGAGCTGTCAGCCCGGTTGCAGCGGGTTGAACAGGTACGCCTTGAGCGCGAAGAGATGCGGCGCGAGCATCTTTTCGAAGTGCAGCGCCTGCTCGCCAACTGGCGCAGCAACCTCACCCGTCTGGAAGATTACGACAAGACCCTGATCCCGCTGGCAACAGAACGAGTCCACGCAACGCAAGCAGCCTTCCGCGGGGGCAAGGCACCTTTGGCCACCGTTCTTGAAGCCCAACGCATGGTGACCGACACCCGCTTGGAACGGCTGCGCATCGAAAAGCAGAGCGCCGCGTGGTGGGCCGAGCTTGAGTTCCTGATTCCTGAAGACCTGCCTACGCAGGTACCCCCATCAAGTCCTTCCAACCAACCCGCTCAGGAGTCGCAACCATGAACAAGAAAACCATCATCACCGCCCTGCTGGCGACCGGGGTGCTCAGTGCGGGCGGCTTGGGTCTCTACCAACTGGGTCTCAAGAATGGGATGACGCACACCACGATGGCCACGCCCACCGAAACCAAGGACTCGCCTGCGGGTACCCAAATTGATCCCTCGACCTGGGGGATACCTGAAGGCGAAACGGCCACACGGCGACATATCGAGGCTGGCATCAAGGGCGGTGACGTCGATCCGGTCACCGGTCGCAAAATCCTTTACTACCACGACCCCATGGTGCCGGGCAAAAAATTCGAGGCACCAGGCAAGTCACCCTTCATGGACATGATGCTGGTACCCGCCTATGCCGGAGCCGAGGGCACCGACAGCGGTACGGTCTCTGTCAGCTCGCGCATTCAGCAGAATCTCGGGTTGCGTACAGGGGAAGTCGTTTCGGGCCAGCTTGCACCCGAGGTTTCAGCGGTGGGCACGGTGGCCTGGAATGAACGCGGCCAGTTCATGGTGCAGGCGCGCGCAACCGGGTTCATTGAAAAACTGCATGTGCGGGCCGCGCTGGACCACGTCGGCAAGGGGCAGCCGCTGCTGGACTTGTATGTGCCGGATTGGGTGGCGGTGCAAGAGGACTATCTGACCGCCAAGCGCTTGCAAAAAGGCCTGCAAGGACAAGGGCTGGAGACGCTCGCCGAGGCGGCCCGCCAGCGCATGCGCCAGGTGGGCATGAGCGCGGCACAGATCGCCGTGGTCGAGCGCACAGGACAGGTACAGGCCCGCATGACCCTGGTCGCACCGGCCAGTGGCGTGGTCACCGAACTGATCGCGCGTGAAGGCGGCACGGTGATGACCGGCATGCCACTGATGCGCATCAATGACCTCTCCACTGTCTGGGTGCAGGCCGAAGTGCCGGAGAGCCAGGCAGCGCAGGTGGCCGTTGGCACTCCGGTCACGGCGCAGACCCCGGCGTGGCCGGGCGAGGTGTTCCGGGGCCAGGTGCAGTCCTTGTTGCCCGAGGTCAACCCGACGACGCGCACACGCAAGGCGCGCATGGCCTTGACCAACCCGAAGGGCAAGCTGGTGCCCGGCATGTTCGTGCACATGCAGCTCAGCGGCGGGCAATCGCGTCCGGCCTTGCTGGTGCCCAGTGAATCCCTGGTACGCACCGGCAAACGCACCCTGGTCATGGCCGTCGAAGAAGGCGCCTTTCGTCCGATTGAGGTGCAAGTGGGGCGCGAACAGAACGGCCAGGCCGAAATTCTGGCAGGTCTCAGCCAAGGCCAGAAGATCGTGCTGTCCGGACAGTTCCTGATCGACTCGGAAGCCAGCCTGAAAGGCGTGGAAGCGCGCTTATCTACGGGTCAGGCACCAGGGGCGGCCAGTGCAACGCCGCAGACTTACCGCACGACCGCTCGCGTGGAAGCCTTGACCAGTGACATCGTCACGCTGACGCATCCGGAAATCCCCGCCCTGAAGTGGCCGGGCATGACCATGGACTTCAAGCTCGCACCGGATGTCTCGAAGAAACCGCTACCAGGCAGCGAGATCGACATCGAATTCCGCATGCGCGAGGGCGATGCGCCGCAGATCGTCCAATGGCAAGCGCGAGATGGAAAGCAGATGGGAGGTAAGCAATGATCGCTCGCCTGATCCATTGGTCGATCGCCAACCGCTTTCTGGTGCTGATCGCCACCGTGCTGCTGGCGGCCTGGGGCGTCGTCTCTCTGGTTCGCACGCCGCTGGACGCGCTGCCCGACCTGTCCGACACCCAGGTCATCATCCGCACCACCTGGCCGGGGCAGGCGCCGCAACTGGTCGAGAACCAGGTGACCTATCCGCTGACCACCACCATGCTGTCGGTGCCCGGGGCGCGGGTCGTGCGCGGCTACTCCTTCTTTGGCGACAGCTACGTCTACGTGCTGTTCAAGGATGGAACCGACCTGTACTGGGCCCGCTCGCGGGTACTGGAATACCTCAACCAGGTACAGTCACGCCTGCCCCCCGGCGCCACTTCGGCGCTCGGTCCGGATGCGACGGGCGTCGGCTGGATCTACCAGTACGCGCTGACCGACAAGAGCGGCAAGCAGGATCTGGCGCAGTTGCGCAGCCTACAGGACTGGTTTCTCAAGTTCGAGCTCAAGACTGTGCCCGGCGTGGCCGAGGTGGCCACCATCGGCGGCATGGTGCGCCAATACCAGGTGGTGCTCGATCCGGACAAGCTGGCCGCCTACCGCATTCCCCACGGCAAGGTGATCGAGGCGATTCGCCGCGCCAACCAGGAAGCGGGTGGCTCGGTGCTGGAAATGGGTGAAGCCGAGTTCATGGTGCGCGCTTCCGGTTACCTGCAGACCCTGGATGACTTCCGTGCCATCCCGCTGATGACCACCGATGCCGGTGTCTCGGTGCTGTTAGGCGACGTGGCCCATGTGCAGATCGGTCCCGAGATGCGGCGCGGCATCGGCGAGCTGGACGGCCAAGGCGAAGCCGTGGGCGGCGTGATCGTCATGCGCTCGGGCGAGAACGCGCTGACCACCATCGAGGCGGTCAAGGAGAAACTCGCTGTTCTGAAAAAGAGCCTGCCGCCAGGCGTTGAAATCGTGCCGACCTACGACCGCTCCGCGCTGATTGAGCGGGCCATCGAGAACCTCAGCCACAAGCTGATCGAGGAGTTCCTGGTGGTGGCCGTGGTGTGTGCGCTGTTCCTGTTTCACCTGCGCTCGGCCCTGGTGGCCATCGTCTCCTTGCCGCTGGGCATTCTGGCGGCCTTTATCGTCATGCACGGCCAGGGCGTCAACGCCAACATCATGTCCCTGGGCGGCATCGCCATTGCCATCGGCGCCATGGTCGATGCGGCGGTGGTGATGATCGAGAACGCCCACAAGCATCTGGAGGAATGGAACCACGAACATCCTGGAGCGCTTTTGCAGGGCGACGCCCGCTGGCGGGTGATCGGCGATGCTGCCGCCGAGGTCGGCCCGGCGCTGTTTTTCTCGCTGCTCATCATCACCCTGTCGTTCGTGCCGGTGTTTACGCTGGAAGCGCAGGAAGGACGGATGTTCTCGCCGCTGGCCTTTACCAAGACCTATGCCATGGCGGCCAGCGCGGGCCTGGCAGTGACGTTGATCCCGGTGTTGATGGGCTATCTCATCCGGGGGCGCATCCCGGACGAACGGAAGAACCCGCTCAATCGCTTCTTTGTTGCCATCTACCGCCCCATGCTGGAAGTCGTGCTGCGCTTTCCCAAGGCAACCATCGCCGTCGCGGCCTTGTTTTTTGCGGCCAGCTTGTGGCCTCTACAACACCTGGGTAGCGAGTTCATGCCGCCACTCGACGAGGGTGACCTGCTCTACATGCCGACCGCACTGCCGGGCCTGTCGGCGGGCAAAGCGGCGCAATTGCTGCAGCAGACCGACCGGCTGATCAAGGCCGTGCCGGAGGTGGCGAGCGTCTACGGCAAGGCGGGCCGGGCGGTGACCGCCACCGATCCCGCGCCGCTGGTGATGTTCGAGACCACCATCCAGTTCAAGCCCAGGAGCGAGTGGCGAGCGGGCATGACCCCCGAGATGATCGTCGAGGAACTGGACAAGACCGTGCGCGTTCCCGGCTTGACCAACATCTGGATTCCGCCGATCCGCAACCGTCTGGACATGCTGGCCACCGGCATCAAGAGTCCGGTCGGCGTCAAGGTGCTGGGCAGCGACCTTGCAGTCATCAACCGGCTCACGGGCGCGATCGAGCAGGCCGTGAAGAAGGTGCCCGGCGTCACCAGCGCCTTTGCCGAACGCCTGGACGGCGGGCGCTATGTCAACGTGAACATCCAGCGGGAGCGGGCGGCACGCTATGGGCTCAATATCGCCGATGTGCAGTCGGTGGTCGCCAGCGCCGTCGGCGGGATGAACATCGGCGAGACCATCGAAGGCTTGCAGCGCTACCCGATCAACGTGCGCTACCCGCGCGAGGTGCGTGACTCGCTAGACCGGTTGCGCAGTCTGCCCATCGTGACGCCGCGCGGGCAGCAACTCTTGCTGGGCGACGTAGCCGACATCCGCATCGACGACGGCCCACCGATGCTGCGCAGCGAGAACGCCCGCCTGGCCGGTTTTGTGTATATCGACCTGCGCGGCCGTGACCTCGGTACGGCGGTGCGCGAGATGCAGCAGGCGGTGACTGAGCAGGTGGAATTGCCGCCCGGCTACTCGGTGTCGTGGTCCGGCCAGTTCGAGTTTCTCGAACGCGCCGCTGCCCGCCTCAAGCTGGTGGTGCCTTTCACGCTGCTCATCATCTTTGTGCTGCTCTACCTCACCTTCAAGCATTTCGGGGAGGCCCTGCTGCTGATGGCGACGTTGCCCTTTGCCCTGGTCGGCGGTATCTGGCTGCTGTTCGGCCTGCGCTACAACCTGTCGGTGGCCGGCGTCGTCGGCTTCATTGCCCTGGCGGGCGTAGCGGCCGAGTTCGGCGTGATCATGCTGCTCTACCTCAAGCAGGCCTGGATGGCGCGCATCGACCAGAACCAGACCAGCGAAGCCGACCTGCTCGCCGCCATCCGCGAAGGCGCGGTGCTGCGCGTGCGGCCGAAGGCGATGACGGTGGCGGTCATCCTGGCGGGCCTGCTGCCCATCATGTGGGGCGGCGGCACCGGCAGCGAAGTCATGCAGCGCATCGCCGCGCCCATGGTCGGCGGCATGATCACCGCGCCGCTGCTGTCGATGTTCGTGATCCCGGCAGCCTACTACCTGATGCGCCGACCTCGCCGACAGTCGCACCCGCACAGGCAACCTATTCATTCGCAGGGCAACGTCCTGTGATGAACCCCGCCGGTCTCTGGCCTTCGCCAGAGACCGGTATTCCACTCTCAATTATTAGAGAAATCTGAACATGAAAAAGTCATTGATCACCTCACTTGCGACCATTCTTGTGCTTTCGGCCACCACAGCGATGGCGCAGCAGAAGATGGACGGCATGAAGACTATGCCGATGGGAAAGCCAGCGGCAGGGCAAACCGTGCACATGGCCAAGGGCAAGGTAACCAAGGTCGACGTCGGCGCCAATATCGTCACCCTTGCCCATGAACCCGTCAAGAGCATGAACTGGCCGGCCATGACCATGGGCTTCTTGGTCAAAGACAAAATGCTGTTCGACAAGCTCATTGTGGGGAATAAAGTGAGCTTTGAGTTCGTGCAAGAACCCAAGGGGTATGTCGTTACAAAGGTCAAATAAGCGGGTTTGCTGCGAGCCGTTGCTTGAACCATGGGCTCGCAGTTGCGCGACGAGGAACTATTCATCGTGCCAAGGCATCGAATTCCTAGGATGGCGGCCTCAGTCGTTAAGCACGCAGGGCACCGGTGCACGGGCCAGCGGGTGTCGGCTTGCTCGCCCGAAATGCCATCCCACCGGCTCTGCCTGCCCATCAAACCAAGTAAAACAGCGAGAAAATCATGAACTTCAAGTATGTCGTCGCAATTGTCCCGCCCGAGGTTGTGGCAGCGACTGGCTCACCGAACACGTCAAGATCGAGATCTTCACGGAGGAATCGAAAGTAGTGCCGCTGCTCGACGCCTTGCTGGAAGCCGGGGACGCCGATCTCCCCCGACTCGGGAGTCGTGGCGGTGATCCCCGTGGACAGATTTCTCCATCTTCGTACCGGCACCGAGGTCTTGCCCGTCCCTCCAACCTGAAAGTTCCGCTAATCAACACACGCAAAGAGGTTCGCCCGCTCCCCCCTTCCAATGCTGCGTCTGGCGCACAGCGCACGGTCCGCCGGTACCGGCCTCGTCCCCCATGCGCGCTCGCCTTGTTCGTGGCGGCCTGTGGCGAGCGCACGAGCGGTCCGACGTCACCGTTCAGGGAGACCGACATCTCGAGCACGACACGCTGCAGGTGAAATACGTGACCGGCTTGCCCCCGAATTTTCTTGGCCTGTACGGCGACCAAGGCGCGACAGCGGCGCTGGCCAAGGAGTTCAAGATCTTCTATGCCGCGAAGCCGACCGACTCACAGGAGCACTACATGGTCACCCACAGTAACGCCATTTTCGTCGTCGACCTCCGCGGCCGTTTGCGCCTGCTCATCGACGCGATGGCGGCCGACGTGGCGCGGCTGCTCAGGGAATAACGAACGGACCGACGGCCACCACTTTTCCATCAACAACAAGGATCGACATGCGTTTCAACAAGTACCCCTTTCACGTCTTTCTGCTCGCACTCGTGCTCGGTGTCGCGACAACTGCGCCGGTTCGCGCCGGTGAGCCTGCCACCCTGATGCATATCCACGGCCTGTCATACAGCGCAAACGGTAAACAGCTCATGATCCCGAGCCACCATGGCCTGGCCGTCTTCGAGAACGGACGTTGGTCCAAGGCCGCTGGGTCGGCGCACGACTACATGGGTTTCTCGGCCACACGCGACGCGCTGTACAGCAGCGGGCACCCGGCACCGGGCTCGGGCCTGGCCAACCCCTTCGGTCTGATCAAGAGCCGCGACGGCGGCAAAACCTGGCAGAAGCTCGGGCTCGAGCGCGAGTCGGACTTCCACACGCTGGCGACGAGCTACGGCACCAACGCGGTGTACGTGGTCAACCACGCGCCGAATTCCCGCATGGGCCAGACCGGGATCCATCACACGCGCAACGACGGCCTTAAGTGGACGCGCGCCGCAGCCAGCGGACTGGGCGGCGAACTCAACTGCCTGGCCGCGCACCCCGCCGACGCCAACGTCGTTGCCGTCGGCACGACCGACGGGCTCTACCTGTCCCGGAATTCGGCCGAGAGCTTCGAGCTGCTGGCCGGCGGCCAGCGCGTGCTCGCCGAGGCCTTCGACCTCGATGGGCAGCAGCTGTGGTTCAGCACCTATGCGGGCAAGGCGGCGTTGCTGCGAATTGGATTGAAGCCCGGCGCCAGGGCCGAAGAGCTGCCAATCCCGGCCCTGACCGAAGACGCGGTGGCGTACATCGCACAAAACCCCGCGCAACGCCGCGAGATTGCATTCGCCACCTTCAAGCGAAGCGTGTTTCTTAGCAAGGACCAGGGGCGGACCTGGATGCAGATTGCGAAGGACGGAACGACCCTTGAGTGACCCATGGAACGGCAGCGCACTCAGTTGCCCCAACCCGGCTCCAACCGGGGATACCGCCCAGTGCAACTTATTGAGCAAATGATCGTCAGCATTTGGTGCGGTGCGGCCCCGTTTTGCCCACGCCGACATCACCCGTCTGGACGCAACGCTGGTGCGTCTGTTTGGCTGGGGCCACGCAGTCGGCCACAAAGACATCGTGCGCTTGTTCCAGCGATTTGACCAAGCCAGCGCTACCCGGGTGCAGGCCAGCAGCTACCGCTGGCTTTTTGACAAACTCCAACTCAACCCCTGCCTACAGAATGAAGATTGCATTACCGATCAGTGCCACGTTGTAAAGATGGCAGAGCCGGGAAGGCACGCTCTTCCCATTTGATTTTTCTCAACCGGATACGACACCGTAGCCCTACCCTGCAGCGCTTGTGGTTGAAATTCTGGTCAACAAAAGGAGTGGGTATGAAAACCGATTCGGAATTGAAAAGTGATGTATTGGCGGAGTTGTCCTGGGACCCTCTGGTTCCAGAGGCGCGGGTGGGCGTGGCGGTCAGCGAAGGGGTGGTCACTCTGACCGGACACTTGGACTCCTACGCCGAGAAGGTCGCGGCTAAACGCGCCGCGGAACGGGTCAACGGCGTCAAGGCCATTGCCATGGAACTGGAAGTGATACCGGTCGGCATACACAAGCGCAGCGACACGGAGATTGCAGCGGCCGCTCAGCACGCCTTGAGTTGGAGCACTGCGGTGCCGCAGAACCGAATTCAGCTCTCGGTAGAGAAAGGTTGGGTCACCTTGAATGGCGAAGTCGATTGGAATTTTCAGCGCAAGGGGGTCGAACGTTTGATCCGGCCACTCAAAGGCGTTGTCGGGATCACTGACAACATCCGTATCAAAGAGATGGCCATTCCGTCGAACTTGACCACCCGGATTCAGGACGCATTGACCCGTCAGGCCGTGCGTGAAGCCAAACGTATCGAAATCATGGTGGATGGTGGTGTGGTGACCTTGCGTGGACGCGTTCACTCATGGGCGGAAAGCAGTGCCGCCGAGGGCGTTACCTGGTCTGCGCCAGGCGTGACCCGCGTCAACAACCAATTGGTGGTGGAGGCATAAGCCGTGACAACCCAGCTCAAGGACTTCGCCAGTTCTGTCGTTGCGGTGGTAGAACCCGACGCCAGCGCCCAGATGGTGGCCCAGGTGATGCGCAAGCACCACGTTGGCGCACTGGTGGTAGTGGACGCGGCAGAGAAAACCCGCCCCTTAGGCATCGTGACGGACCGGGATTTGGTCCTGGAACTGGTCGCCGAAGGGCTGGACCCCGCAGTATTTACAGCCGGCGACATCATGTCGATCGACCTGGTCCTGGCCAACCCCAACATGGATGCGACAGATGCGGTCCATCTGATGAACACACACCAGTTGCGCCGTTTGGTGATCGCGGATGACGAGGGGCGCCTGGTAGGTATCGTCACCATGGAAGACGTGCTCGAACTGCTGGCACGTGAACTCGCGGAGTTGGCGTCAGGCCTCCTGGGAGCAAAGGACCGGGAAGCCAGGCAACGTCTCTAGTACCAGCCATACGCGGTCATTTTTATTCGATGGGGACATTTGGGAATACAAAGGCCAGGCTTCCGTCGTGAAAAACGACGTCAAAACAACGCGTGCATTTGTCGCAATACAGGTGGGTGCGTTTGACATGCCTGGAGCGCAAAGCCAACTGCAATGGGACATCTGTGCAGTAAGGGCAAAGTTCCCGCATCTTTCCGGCGGATTCGACCTCGCCATCCGACAGAAAACCAGCTTCGGTCACCTTTCCGTCGACAACTATTTGTGGATCCAACTCAACCAGATAGAAGGGTGCAACACGCTTGTGCCTTAAATCATGGTTCCCCGTTTGGGTGGTCAATGACGAGGCGTGGGACCCCGCATGAATTTCAGTTCGCATGGTGAATCTCCTGCAAAACGTTGGACCCATGGCCTCAAACGCTGACTAAAAATTATCCGTCTTGCCCCAACAGGGTTCTTGCGAATTCTCAATGAAAATGCCGCGAACCATTGGCTTATCAGGGTTTTGAAGGGCGCAATGGCAGCTGCTATTTTTTGCTTTTTGTCAATGGGCCAGGCGGGTGCTGCCTCTACCCTTTCCCCATGATGTGAATAAAGCGGTGGAGGAGAAACTCGGATGCCACACATATGAGCCAGGTTCCCACCCTATTGGGCAGCGAAGGCAAGGGGCCAGACTTGAGCAGAATCCCAGACAATGCACTGGTCATCGTGCCGGTGCGCAATATGGTGCTGTTTCCGGGTCTTGTGGTGCCGATTGCCATTGGGCGCAAGGGCTCCATTGCGGCAACCGAATACGCCATCAAAAGCAAGCATCCCATTGGCATCTTGCTGCAACGCAACCCACAAACGGAATCCCCAGGGCCCGATGATCTGGCGCCCATGGGAACCATTGCGTCCATCTTGCGCCACGTCACCGCCCCGGATGGTGCACAACACATCATTTGCCAGGGGCTGCTGCGGTTTCGGGTGACGGGATACATCCAGGGCTACCCGTTTATTGTGGCGAAGATTGAACGTGTGGAGGAACAGTCCGGCGCGGGTGACGAGGAAATAGAGGCGCGCTTCATCCGGCTGAAAGAGCGTGCAGTAGAGGTTTTGCAATTGCTGCCCCAGGTGCCGGCGGAAATGATCAACGCCGTACAGCGTATTGAGGCCCCGGGCACGCTCACCGATCTGGTGGCCGGTTATCTGGATCTGGAGACACAGGAAAAGCAGGCCATTCTGGAAGAGGTGGAGTTGCGCGGGCGGCTGGACAAGCTGCTGGAAGTGATGGTGCACCGCATTGCGGTGATGCACATTTCGCGGGAAATCGACCAGCAAACCAAGGTCAACCTTGAAAAGCGCGAACGCGAATTTTTGCTGCGCGAGCAGATGAAGGCCATCCAGAAAGAACTGGGCGAGGACAGCGTCAGCAACGCTGCCGAGATAGATGAACTGCGCAGGCAGATCGCAGAAGCGGGTATGCCGGAAGAAGTCGCCAGGCAGGCCGAGAAGGAGCTCAAGCGGCTTCAACGCATGTCGGACGGATCATCCGAATACTCCATGGTCCGAACCTATCTCGACTGGCTGGTGGAACTGCCATGGAAAGATCCCGCACCGGACGTGATTGATATCGCACAGGCCCGGCGTATTCTTGATGAGGACCACTTTGGGCTGGAGCAGGTCAAAAAACGCATTATTGAATTTTTGGCGGTGCGCAAACTCAAGCCTGGCGGGCACGGCCCCATTCTGTGCCTGGTGGGGCCACCCGGCGTGGGAAAAACGTCGCTAGGGCAGTCCATTGCCAAAGCATTGGGGCGCAAATTTGCGCGCGTGTCCCTGGGCGGCATGCATGACGAAGCAGAAATCCGGGGGCATAGGCGCACGTACATCGGCGCCCTCCCCGGCAACATCATCCAGGCCGTGAAGAAGGCGGGGACACGCGGATGCGTGATGATGCTCGACGAAATCGACAAGCTGGGCACGGGCATCCACGGCGACCCGTCATCGGCCATGCTGGAGGTGCTGGACCCGGAGCAAAACGTCAATTTTCGCGACAACTACCTCGCAGTGCCCTATGACCTGTCCCAGGTTTTGTTTATTGCCACCGCCAATGTGCTTGACCCCATTCCGGTTCCGCTGGCGGACCGCATGGAAGTTTTGCGGCTGGCGGGCTACACCCAGGAAGAAAAGCGTGAGATTGCACGCAAGTACCTGGTTGCCAGGCGTATGACAGAAAGCGGCTTGGAGCCCGCACAGCTGGAGATTACGGATGCGGCGCTGACAGCCATCATCCGTGACTACACCCGAGAGGCGGGCGTTCGGGGCTTGGAGCGCCAAATCGGCGCCGTGTGCCGCAACATTGCCGTCAGCATGGCCGAAAACAAAACCCCCAATGCACGGGTCGATGCGGCCGATCTGGCGCAAATTCTGGGCCCCGCCAAATTTGAAAACGAAGTGGCGTTGCGTGTGGCAACACCGGGCGTCGCCACCGGGTTGGCCTGGACCCCCGTGGGGGGCGATATCTTGTTCATAGAAGCCAGTCGAACGCCGGGCAGTGGCCGCCTCATCCTGACCGGACAACTGGGTGAGGTGATGAAGGAATCAGCGCAAGCTGCCTTGACACTGGTGAAATCGCGTGCGGCAGATTTCAAACTGGAACCGTCACTCTTTGAAAAAACCGATGTTCATGTCCATGTGCCGGCGGGTGCCATTCCCAAAGACGGGCCTAGTGCCGGCGTGGCTATGTTTATTGCGCTAGCCTCACTTTTTATGAACCGGGTGGTCCACAAAGACACGGCAATGACCGGCGAAATCAGCCTTCGCGGTTTGGTGTTGCCGGTGGGGGGGGTCAAGGAAAAGGTGCTTGCAGCTGTTGCGGCCGGAATCAATCGGGTCATGCTGCCAGCGCGCAATCGCAAAGATCTGGAGGACGTGCCCCAAGCGGCGAGGCAACAGTTGGAGTTCATTTTTCTGGAAAACGTGGAACAGGCGATGCAAACGGCCATAGGTACCGAAGATGCCCAGGTGGACCAAGCTTGAAACAGGAGCGCACGATGCTGAAAATATGGATCGCAATCGACGACTCAGATCGCACGAACCATGCGGTTGAAGCAGTACTGTTGGCCAGGTAGCCCATGTTGCACAAAGCCGCATTCCCGGGTTGCAATTGCAGGCAGTGCCTGCTGGCGACAAGCGCCGCGTTGTTTGAGCTGCGCGATGCGCTTATCACCTTGTCCCTGGCGCTCAAAGACCTGCAGTTTGAAACAGACCTTGAACTCCGCGCCGAAGTGCAAAAGAAAGCGGAGCTATTGCTGAAAAAAATCGCCGCAGCGCAAAGCCCCGATTCTTTGTGATCGAAGGGCTGGCGGCCCCCGCTGCTAGCGGTGACTTTTTCTCACACCACCATGGGTGGGTTTGATATTGATCTGCAGACCTCGCATGCCCGCAACGCGTCTTGCCGTTCGTTCGACCTGAAACCTCGTTTGGTGCGTGTCAACATGACCATTCAAGGTCACCATCCCGTTGTCAACAAACACTTCAATGTTAGCCCCATTGACGGATGGAATAGCATCCAATTTCTCCATCAAATCAGCCTTCAGCTCCACATCGGTTTTCATAATCCTGTGTCCTCAAGTTGTGGTCTGGCGTCATCAGACCCATGACGATATAGACGCGCGTACCCACTTTACGTAAACCACCGACTTTCCCATTTGCGAATTCGCAATGGCGCACTTTGACGGGTGCGTAGATTCAAGAGGCACCATGTCACTGAAAGGAAGCACCATGAACCGACCCATCTGGACAACCAGCCTTGTGGTGGCCGCCGCCATTGCCGGGGTTGCGTGCGACAAGGTTAAATCGCCGGAGCCCGAAATCGACAAGCCCGACACAGCGGCGAACCCTATGGATAACGCAGCAAGCGAACGCAAAGCATTCACACTGGCGGCCCAAAAGGAGCTTGAGGAACTGCAAGCCGTCGTTGCGAATCTCAGGACCAAGGCAGAAGCCGCCAGCCAGGAGAGCAAAGCCAAACTTCGCCAGCAGGTGGATCAGCTTGAGCTTGAACTGCATGAAACGCAGCAGCGCCTGACAGATCTCGGCACCGCAACAGCACAAACCTGGAGCCGACTAAAAGATGCTTTCACCAAATCTCTTGAAAAGCTGAAAGCGGAAATTGAAAACAATCGCAAGAATTCGCCCGAAAACTGATCTACGTCCCCTTCAATTTTGGGAGTCTTCAGTATCCACACTGTCGAAATAAATCGTCATCTGGCGATGCTGTTTACCTTTGAGTATGGTCGTTGTTTTCTTGATGGTCTGTACCGGCGCAGCCTCGTTGTCGCGGTAACTCGCCTCAATTTCGTAGCGTCCAGGTGGCAGGGCGGCCAAAAGGCGGGGGCCATCCATGGTGTGTTCAAGCACCACATTTTTGCCGCGAATATCCACGATTTTTACCTGCACACCCGACAAATAGGCTCCCGTACGCTTTGCCGCTGTCAACAGCCAAAGGCTGAAGCGGCTCTGCTCATCGCGCAACTCTTGCATTTCACTTTCACCAACACCGCCGGAAACATAGTCGACCCCTTGGGGCGTGCTGCCTATTTGAACGGCCTGGGCACATTGGCTGGCGGCGAAGACGGCCAATCCCAAAGAAAGGGTTCGCACCAGTCTGGGCAAATTTGCATGGTAAGTGGACATAACTGACTTTCGGTGAATTTGGAACACATCTCCCAACCAGGAGCACCCGCCACGGGATACAGCATGCATGCAATGTGGAACCTGCGGGTGGAAACACTTTTGATATTTCGCACAAATCTCTTTTGTGGTTTGCGCTTGCGGTTTGTCAATGGTGATGCGACGCGAGAAATTTATCCTGCCCTGCAGTCCCAACCCAGAGGCGCACCCATGTTTTTTGACCGCATTGACGCAGCCCGGCAGTTGGCCGAAAAACTCCAAAAATATCGCCATAAGAACCCTTTGATTTTGGCGATTCCTCGTGGGGCCGTACCCATGGGGCAAACCATTGCCAAGGCGTTGGACGGCGAATTGGACGTGGTTTTGGTACGCAAACTGCGTGCGCCCAGGCAACCCGAGTTGGCCATCGGCTCCGTGGATGAAAGCGGCTGGACCTACTTGGGGGACTACGCGCAGGCCCATGGTGCAGACCAGAACTATGTCGACTCAGAAAAAGCGGTTCAGCTGGAAACCATACGCCATCGTCGCGCTCAATACACACCGGTTCGCCAAGCCATATCACCGACGGGCCGCATCGTGATTGTGGTGGACGACGGACTTGCCACAGGTGCCACCATGATCGCCGCTTTACATGGTCTGCGTGAACACAGACCAGAGAAGTTGGTTTGTGCCGTGCCGGTTGCACCCAGCGACACCATTGCCAAAATCAGGCCCTTGGCAGACGAACTGGTTTGCCTCAAGGTGCCCGTGGATTTTCAAGCGGTAGGCCAGTTTTACCAGCAGTTTGCGCAGGTGGAGGATAGCGAAGTGATAGAAATTTTGAAACAACCCTGAAACCCAAGGTGGCCCATGCCGCCATCAATGCCGGGGGGTGGACAGCCGTAAGTTCAAGGTGATGTAGCGTCTGAATTTCACCACTATGCTGGACATCTCAATATCCACCAAAGCCTTTCTCCCGTCTGCCAGCAAAGCGGTTCTGCGCATCCACATGCCATTGGCCGAATGAAAAACGGCATAGGCAAGGTTGTACCCCGGGGTTTTGGCGGAAAAAGGAAGCTCTGGAATAACGGTCGTTGCGGCACAGCCTTCAGGGCATTCTGATTCCCAGCCCAAAAGCTCCTTGGCTTCCAGGGTGCAGGCGGTGATGCGCCCTTCTGCGTCTATTGTCAAAACGGCATCACGCTCGGGTGATGGGTGTTCTTGGTGATCCACCAGGCGGTCAATCATTTTGGGGGTGCACACCGGTGTCGACTGCACGGTGGGACTTGCCCATTCGGTATTTCTCATTGTCTTCTCCTACCACTTTTTGATTACAACGTGGGCCTATCGGCATAAGCTGGCCTGAACTCAGCCCATAAGAATAAGGAAAGAGAGAACAATAAGAAATACGCGAAGTCGCTGAAAATTACTACCTGAAATCAGGTATTCCGCAGGGGTAGCCCTGCGGGCGCTTAGTGCACCACACGCTCAAAACTGAATTGTCCCGGTGAACGAATTGGATCCACGCCCACCGGAATCACGTCTTTGGGCAAGAACTTGCCTTCCAGCAGCAGTTTGGAGAGCGGATTTTCAATGCGCTGCTGAATCGCGCGTTTCAACGGCCGTGCACCAAACACCGGATCAAACCCCACTTTGGCCAACTCGGCCAGCGCAGCGGGTGACACTTCCAGCGTCAGATCCATCTTGGACAGGCGTTGCTGCAACACCTGGATCTGAATACCGGCGATTTGGGCAATGTGCGTCGCATCCAAGGCATGGAATACCACCGTTTCATCAATGCGGTTGAGAAACTCGGGACGGAAATGGTTCTTCAGTTCACCGGTCACGGCCTCCTTGATGTCCTCACTGTCCTGCCCCACCATGCTCTGGATGAGATGTGAGCCGATGTTGCTGGTCATCACAATCACGGTGTTTTTGAAGTCCACGGTACGGCCCTGGCCATCGGTCAAGCGGCCATCGTCCAACACTTGCAGCAACACGTTGAAGACATCGGGGTGGGCTTTCTCCACCTCGTCGAGCAGCAACACGCTATAGGGTTTGCGGCGCACCGCTTCCGTCAAATAGCCGCCCTCCTCGTAGCCCACATAGCCAGGAGGCGCACCGATGAGCCGGGCCACGGAGTGTTTTTCCATGAACTCACTCATATCAATGCGAATGAGGTGCTCTTCACTGTCAAACAGGAATCCGGCCAATGCTTTGCACAGCTCGGTTTTACCGACCCCCGTGGGGCCCAGGAACAGGAAGGAACCCGTTGGCCGGTTGGGGTCGGATAAACCGGAGCGCGAACGGCGAATGGCATTGGCCACCGCCGCAATGGCTTCGTTCTGGCCCACCACACGCTGGTGCAATTTGTCTTCCATCTGCAGCAGCTTGTCACGTTCACCCTGCATCATTTTGCTGACCGGAATACCGGTGGCACGGCTGACCACCTCGGCAATCTCTTCTGCTCCAACCTGAGTACGCAACAGGCGCGGGGCCGCGCCCTCGCCGCGTGATGCTTCCTTGGCCTGGGCTTCTTTCATGCGTTTTTCCAGCTCTGGGAGTTTTCCGTACTGCAACTCCGCCACCTTGTTGAAATCGCCCTTGCGGGTCAATTCCTCAATTTTGAATTTGAGTTGGTCAATTTCCTCACGGACCTGGCCACTGCCCAAAGCACTGGCTTTTTCCGCCTTCCAGATTTCGTCCAGGTCGGCAATCTCTTTTTGCAATGCCGCAATTTCACCGTTGATGAGTTCCAGCCGCTTTTGCGAAGCCTCGTCCTTTTCCTTTTTCACCGCCTCGCGCTCAATTTGCAATTGAATCAAACGGCGGTCTTTCTTGTCCATGACCTCCGGCTTGGAGTCCATCTCGATCTTGACCTTGGAGGCGGCTTCATCAATCAGGTCAATCGCTTTGTCGGGCAGAAAGCGGTCGGTGATGTAGCGGTGGCTCAACTCGGCGGCGGCCACGATGGCGGGGTCGGTGATATCCACGTTATGGTGCTTCTCATAGCGCTCTTTCAGGCCGCGCAGAATCGCGATGGTGGCCTCCACGGTAGGCTCGCCCACCAGAATTTTCTGGAAACGGCGCTCCAAAGCCGCGTCTTTCTCGATGTACTTTCGGTATTCGTCCAGTGTGGTGGCGCCCACGCAGTGCAACTCGCCGCGTGCCAACGCGGGTTTGAGCATATTGCCCGCGTCCATGGCGCCTTCGGCCTTGCCAGCGCCCACCATGGTGTGCAGCTCATCGATGAACACAATGGTCTGGCCTTCGTCCTTGGCCAGGTCTTTGAGCACGTTTTTCAGTCGCTCTTCAAACTCGCCGCGGAATTTGGCGCCAGCCAAGAGCGAGGCCATGTCCAAGGACAAAACCCGTTTTCCCTTGAGTGAATCAGGCACCTCGCCTGCCACGATGCGCTGGGCCAAACCTTCCACAATGGCGGTCTTGCCGACACCGGGCTCACCAATCAGCACCGGGTTGTTTTTGGTCCGGCGTTGCAGCACCTGGATGGCACGGCGGATTTCGTCGTCGCGGCCAATCACGGGGTCCAGCTTGCCCATGCGGGCGCGTTCGGTCAGGTCGATGCAGTATTTTTTAAGCGACTCGCGCTGGTCTTCGGCATCGGCGTTGTCCACGCTTTGGCCGCCCCGCACCGCATCAATCGCGGCTTCGAGCGACTTGCGGGTCAGTCCATTTTCTTTGACGATGCGCCCAACATCCTGTTTGCTGTCGGTCAGCGCCAGCAAAAACAATTCCCCGGCGACGAATTGGTCGCCGCGTTTGATGGACTCTTTTTCGGCTGCCTGCAACAGGCTGACCATGTCGCGCCCGACCGTTACCTGTTCGTGGCCCTGTACCTGGGGCAATTTTTTCATGGCAACTTCAGCGGCGCTCAACAGGCCTTGCACATTGACACCGGCGCGTTGCAGCAGCGCTTTGGGGCCACCGTCTTGCTTGAGCATAGCGACCAGCACATGCGATGGCTCGATGTAAGCATGGTCATTACCCAGTGCCAAGGTCTGGGCTTCACCCAGTGCTTCCTGGAATTTGGTGGTGAGTTTCTCAATGCGCATAAAGATCCCTCTGGTAGTTTGTTGCAACTAAAACTTGGGATGATGGTTCCACTTTCAAGCCCACAGCAGACCGGCAGGCTCAACACAGCCGCCAAATATTGAGCCACATCAAAATGAATTTATCGGCGGAATGTCCGATCCCAGGTTCCAAATCTCATTCATTTGATCAGGCTCCTGTACATCCATGCGCTGGGCACGGAACAGGGTATGCAATGCATATGCACCATCGGCCGCGCAGTGCAACTCACATTCCAGCCACCCATCGCCATTCCAGGCCTGGGCCGTGATTTCGGCTGTGCCGCCATTCAACGCCAGAGTTTCGTTCGCCATGACCTCCGCTGCCACCACATTGGCAAAGCGCAAAGGCGCATGCAAAGGCGGAGTCACCAGAGCATAGGCGCGTACATCGCAGTGACTGAACCGGATGGTGGCACGCGCACTGCAGTGGTAATCCCCGGACAGGAAGACGACGTTGTCGATCCGCCGCTCGGCAATAAACGACAACAGCCGCTTGCGTTCATTTGCAGCCAGTTGCCAGTTGTCGATATCGCGCGGCGAGGGCGAGTCATTCGCACGCAACAAGCCAGGCGCGAAAACCGATCCGGAGACAATGAACTTGGGATGTTTTCCCTTGCGCTGCTCCGCTTCCAGCCATGTTTCCAGCAACGCCCATTGTTGCGGATGCAAGATGCTGCGCGGCCCCAACGGTCCTGATGCACGGTAGCGATGGATGCGGGTATTGAGCGAGAGAAAGGCCGCGCCCCCCATGGAAAAGCTGGCATCCTGCCCCTGTGGACCGATGGCCGCCGGGCCATGCGCGCGCTGGAATGCGCCAAAAGCACTCCGTGCGTTGGCATACAGCACTTTCTGGCTTTCACCCAGCGCCAGTTCGTCGTTGCTCCAGTTGTCACCAATTTCATGGTCATCCATGACCATGTACAGGGGCAGTCGGCGCGCCAGCGCGGCAAAACCATCGGAGCCCAACGCGTCCCGGTACCTGGGCAGCAAGCGCTCAATGGACGACGCGCTGTCCACCAGTCCGGCGCGGGCATCCGCGTAAATCTGGTCCCCCAGCATCCACATGAACGAGGCGGGTTTCTCGCGCTGGCGCTGCGCCAGCGTCTCCAAAGTATGGTCACTGCGCTGCGCTTCCAGTTCGGTGATGCCAGGATGGCGACAGGTCGCCGCAAAAAACCGCAATGGCGCCCGCTCCGATACGCCCAGCGGCATGGCCGGAAGCACCTGGTCGCCGCGCAGACGCAACACACACTCTCCCATCCAGCGCACGGTTCGCCGCTGGCGCGACAAAGTACCAGGTTGGGCCCGGCGTGCCACGGCGCGTTGCTCGCGCACCAGACGCGCCAGCGGCAACAGCAAGGCGCGCGCGTCGCGCAAGTTCAAATGCATCGGCATGGGCTGTATCCACTCACCGGGTGCGTGGGGCTGGGTAGCCTGCTCCCCGCTGTGGCCCAGCGCCGGCGGGGCTGAGGGCATTGCATGCTCCCTTTCAAGGGCCACCGCCTCGCCCTCTACGTCCGCAGCGGTCAGTGCCGGACTGCGGCCAGCTGACCGCGTAGCTTCAGCAACGGTCATGGGCTGTCCCCAGCTTTGCGGCCAGCCGTGGGTGAAACCGTTGCCGTTGGAGGGCGCATCCGCTGTAAACCGATGCAAGCTCACCATGGCCACCGAAACCGTGCCATGCCAGTCCGCTGGCACCTCCACATCGGCAACGGCGTAACAAATGCCATGGTCTGGGTCCGACTGGTCCGACTGGTCCGACACGGCGACCAGTCCCTGCAAAGGTTGGCTGCAAATACCCCAGGCCTGTACACAGCGGTAAGGCCCGGCCGACACCAGCGTCATGGCGGCCACGGCGGCATCCGCCTGGGTGTTGTCTACCTCTATCCACACGCGAAAAACATTTTTATCCGCCACGCGCCGCGTCCACCCCACAATGGGACCGGTGCGAGGCAAACGGGCCCGCAGGCGATTGGGGATACCCTGCTCGGGAACGTCCGCCTGCAAGGCATTGTCAAAGAATGCCACCACTTCGGAAAAAATAATTTCGGGTGCCCGCTTGCCAATGGTGCAGTCAAAGTGTGCATGTCCAGGTGCCAGCAAAAACCGGTCATGCCGGGCCTGCAAGCGTTGCGGGCCAAAGGCGCGGCTGAACTGGCGCTTGGTTTCTTCCAGTGATTCCTTGTCAAACAGCACATTGTCTTCGCCATGCAGGAGCATGACCGGCATGGTGAGGTACTTCCGAACATTAGGGTCGGTCACGTAAATATTCTGACCATCGGCATCGACCAGGTGCTCGTACTCGACGCATTTGGCCCCGTGCAAAAACACCCCCAGGTTGGTGCGCCCGAAATACTCATCCAATTTTTCATGGGTGCCCCGCTGGCCGGGGGTACTTTCGATGAGCTGGTCGTGCCGGAACAGGCGGCTCAAAAACCCACTCATGCGCTTGCAAGAGGTGCTGTCGGGATGCGCGTCGCGCAGATCATGCTCGCCGGGGCAACGCTCCTGGGGGTCGTAGTCGAAGCTGGCAAAGAGCCGGTCCATGATGGCGTGCAGGCCATCTGCCTGCGCAGTTCCGGCCGCAAACTCGACGAAGTCCAGGCCCATGGCGTTCACCAGGACGGAGGCCACCTGCAAACGCATTTGCGCGGTGACGGACCCGATGACATAGGGCTGAAACTGCGAAAGCAGCACCCCCGCCACCTTGGCTTGCCCACCGGGATGCTGCAAATGCCCGCCCAATAAGGACATGGCCATGGACGCCGACCCCACACAGTGGCTGAATACGAACAATTGCCCAGGCAGAAGATCAGGCGCACTGCGTTGTGCCTGCAGATGCTCCAGCACATGGTTGACCGCCGCTGGAATGTCACAGGCCCCAATGTCGTCCATGCTGGAAAAGCGGGCCGAGGCCCGGAGGAAGGGGCTCACGCGGTATTCCAGCAGCCACACGTCCCAGCCTTGCGCATACAACATGGCCGCCAGGCTGCGCTCGCCCAGTTCTTCGGCCACAAACGGCAGGGCGTTTTGCGCAAAACCATTGAACAAGATGATGGATTTAAATCGCCGCATGCCATCTGACGAAACCACGGAACTCACCTGCGGCTGCGCGTAACGCACCAGGCCGATGCGAATCCAGTCGGCGCTGCCAGCAGCCGGCGTAGGTCCTGCGTGCAGCGGCACGGTGAGGCACACCGGCGCCTGCGGCCGAACCAAGGCTCCCGTGGATACCCGAAGCGTGGGGTATTTGTCGTGGGACAGCTCAAACTGACCATCGTCTGGCGTCGTCGCCGGGTCAACTGCGGGTAAGTCCGGCGCATAGTCCGGCAGGCGAAAATCCAGAACCCGGCTGGTCATCAGGTAGCGCAGCACCATCAGCGGATAGCTCGCAAAGGCCGCCAGCGCCTGCACGGTATCCGGCCCCGGCTTCATCTGCGGCGCAATGCGGCGCACCATCTCCGGGATATCCATGGACAAACGCCCGCACGCCAGCGGCGTTTGCGCATCCTCGGCGAACAGTTGCACATCAAGTTGGGTCAACTGCTCCCACACGCTGCGCCGCTGCAGCGCAGGCCAGCCCCCGTGCCGTATCCATTGGGCGCACCACTGCCCCAGCTCGGACCAGGTGAGTGCAGGCTGAATCAGTTTCGTGCCGACCAGGCTGTAGGACCGGGCTCCATCGTGCAGCACCAAACGGTAGTCAAAGGTGCGGGCGGCGCTGGCATGCCACAGCACTTTGGGGCCGTCCTGGAGCATTTGCAGCATGGGCGGACGGTCGACGGGGTGGAAATGGTCAGGCACCCATCGGTGGATCGCATACGTCAAGCCGGTGCGGACAAAGCGTTCCACGCGACGCCACCAATGCTCATCAGCGGCGCGAAACAGCTGCACCTGCCCGCCGGAAACGGGCAGCTCCAACGAAGCGGCATCCTTTCGGTCCACCACCAGACGGGAGGTGGTGAGCTTGCGCGCCCCCGCCTTGCCTACAACAGCCTGCACGGTGTGGGTCGGGTCCTGCCACAACTGGCTCCAATCCTGCACATCCATTTCCAGAAACAACGCCGCATCCACCGCAGCGTCGGCATCGGCAGGTCGCAGCCAGTCAGGTAGTTCTTGCGCACTGGGCACGGCGGCCAGGGCGCCCCGCAGCACTTCGGCCAGTACTGCGCCGCGCTTGGCCTCTGGCACGGCGTGAAGCATCGCGGGGGAAGCGGGGTGATCGGGCAAAGTCACTTGCACGGGCGGCCTGGACGGCAGTTCCGCCAGTGCCAGACGACAAGCCCGCTCGGCCAGTGCCGTGATGGTCAACAAAGGATTCACGCCCAGAGACGTGGGCATCACCGAGCCGTCCATCACCATCAGCCCGGCATGGACTTCGCCATTGGGCAGGAATACCTGCCCCCGGTGGTTCACCACCCCAGTATGCGGCGAACTCCCCATGCGACAGCCACCCAGGGGATGCACCGTGATCCAGCCGCCTTCCAGCTTGGGGCCGCTGAGTACGCTGGCAATTTTTTCGGGCAATACACCCGAGATGGGATTGGGCAAAAACTCGGCGCCCACATCTTCGACACTGGCCATGCGGGCACGGTGCAAGCGCGGTGCCGCATCGTTGGCATTTTCATCCCACGCCCAGGACAGGCGGGATTGCGGCGATGCCAGGTGGGCTCGCCCGGCGGCTGAATCGTGCCCCATGCCCAACATCACCAGGCTGCGGGCAACGGCATCGGGGCGAACCGCCAGCGGGTCCTGCGCCCCTTTGGAGCGCAAACCAAAGCGCACCAACTGGGGAAACATCCCCAAAGTGGACAAGGCCTCACCCACCAAAGGCACCAACATACCGGGCACGCCGCCGTCCTCGGTGACGGTGGAGCGGGTATGGTCTTCGCGGTCATGGAAGCGGATCACTCCGCTGATGGTGGGGCCCACCTTGGTGCTGAACGCGGGCCCGCTGCCCTCACCTACCGCATTGGCCTCGCGTTTCAAGTCAAACGCCGCGCTCAGGTCGTCGCCATTGGACGAAATGCCCTTGCCCAGCCAGGCATCTGCCACCGCCAGGCCTTTGGCGCGGGAGCGTAGCAAAATTTCAGTGGAACCAAAGGTGCCCGCGGACAAGACCACACGGCCGGTTCGGACGGTGAAAACATAGTCTGTCTCAACAGCGGCTTGGGGCGCCTGGCAGGCCTTTGCCCAGATCCCCCGTTCGGTCGTGCGCACGCAATGCACCAGCCAGTCCCGACCGGGATGCCTTGCATCGGGCCGGTGCTCTACATGCAAGACGCTGACGCCGGTGTACATGTGTGCACCGGCTTTGCGGGCGCGTGGCAAGTAGGTTTTATTCAGACTGAGCTTGGCATCGTGGTTGCAGCCCGAACAACAGTCGCCACAGCCCATACAGGCTTCACGCGGACCCAGTCCTTGCGGGGTATCCGCACGGAATTCAATGGCCAACGGCACATCTTCGGTGGTGACCGCGAGCCGGGCAGACTGGAATCGCTTTTTTGCGGCCTGTCCGATCTCCTGGAGGCGCTGGTATTTGAGCGTGGTTTGCGGCACACAGGCGGGAGATTTTTTTTGACTCTGCGGTGCCTGAATTTCCAGCCCTTCATAGGCGCGGCCATAGTCGTTGTCCAGGTTCTCCGTGCGCAAAGGATTTGGCCAGACCTCTTGCGCAAAGACGCGGGCGTCCGGGCGCAAGGCCACTGCTGCATTGATGAGGCTGCCCCCGCCCAATCCGTTACCGACCAGGGCGCTGGCTCGGGTTCCAATCCGGAAATCAAACAAGGCGTCTTCATACCCGGTGGTCACCGTCTCGCGCTGGTTGCCCCACTCGGCCCGCACGAATGCCCCGATTTGCCCCAGATCGGACGGGAATTCGCCTGCGATGTATTCCGAACCGCGCTCCAGCACCGCGACTTCCTGGCCATGCTCGGCGAACCGCAGGGCCGCAACCGCACCGCCGTACCCAGACCCGACGACGAGTACTTCAGGCGCATAAGAGAAGGTTTCGCCTTGGCAAGCTTCAATGAGGTGCTCAACGCTGTGTGACAGCCAATGCATAAACAGGCATTCCTTGGGTAAATGACGAGGGCAGCACTGCGCACAAATGGCCAATGAACACCCGTAGCAACCCCCTGTTGGGGTATTTTTACGGGCATTCCAGGTAGCGTCTATCCCCCATTCGGGTGATATCGGTAGTTTTTTTACCTGATTTCAGGGAGTCTCAGCTGTTATTGGCCAGGATACCCCAGCGGGCCAGCGCGTTGTCATCGCTCACACGGGCGTCCACCCAGCGCGCGCCATCGGGGGTTTGTTCTTTCTTCCAGAAGGGTGCCTGCGTTTTAAGGTAGTCCATGAGGAACTCACAGGCTTGAAAGCTCTCGCCCCGGTGGGCCGAGGTCACCGCCACCATCACGATCTGGTCCAGCGGTTGCAGCAAGCCGATGCGGTGGATCACACGCGTGGCATAGATGTCAAAGCGCTGCTGCGCTTCATCGATCATGGCTTCGATGGCTTTTTCCGTCATGCCGGGGTAATGCTCCAGCTCCATGCTGCTGATGCGCCCGGCCGTTCCCGCGGTATGGTCGCGCACGGTGCCGACGAAACTGCACACGGCGCCGACACGGGGGTCCTGGGCACGCAGGGCCGCGATCTCGGCGTTGAGGTCAAAGTCAGCCGCTTGGATGGTGACGCGTGAAAGGGGTGCTTGGCTAGGTTCCATGCCTGAATTGTGGCACTGTCTGGTGGCCCACCGCGACCCAATGCTAATATGCACCCATGCTCGCCAACACATCGCCCATTGCGCCTTTTGCCTCACCGGCAGTGGTCGTGCGGCGCGTCGTGAACGCAGCCAAGTCAAAAAAACCCAAGCTCATCTGACCGGAGCTGCGGTTCCGTCCTCAGATGAGCGATGGAACTGCCAAACGGCTCCCTGTTTTGCCCCCTTCCTCGCACCTCTGATGATGGTGACACCATCGGTCATTCTTGAACCAAGGATACAAGTATGCAAAATTCTGCCCATTTTTCAGGACTCTGGATTCCCCTGATCACCCCCTTCTCACATGGCGCGGTGGACCACCCGGCGCTGGCCAAGCTGGTACAACACTTATGCACCACCGGCATTGCGGGCTTTGTGGCCTGCGGCTCCACCGGTGAAGCCGCAGCGCTGGACAAGGAGGAGCAACTGGCCGTGCTGGACACCGTGCTGCAAGCAGCCGAGGGCCTGCCCACAGTCATGGGCCTGTCGGGCTACCACCTGCCGCACACGCTGGCCTGGGTCAAGACCCTGGCAACCCGCCCACTGGCGGGCCTGCTGGTGCCGACGCCCCACTACATCCGCCCGTCACAGGCGGGCCTGCTGCAATGGTTCCATGCCATCGCCGATGCCAGCGCCCTGCCCCTGATCGTCTACGACATTCCCTACCGCACCGGGGTGCGTATCGAGCTGGACACCCTGCGGCAACTGGGCCGCCACCCCGGCATACAGGCCATCAAAGACTGCGGGGGTGATGCGGCCAAGACACAGGCGCTGCTGGCGGAGGGGCAACTTCAAGTGCTGGCCGGCGAAGATGGACAAATTTTCAGCACCGCAGCGCTGGGCGGCCACGGTGCCATAGCGGCCAGCGCGCATGTACAAACCGAACGTTTTGTGCGCGTGCTCTCGCTGCTGCGCTCTGGTCAACTTGCGCAGGCGAGAGCATGCTGGAGACCGCTGCTGCCGCTGATCGAAGCCATGTTTGCAGAGCCCAACCCCGCCCCACTCAAGGCCTTGCTGGCACACCAGGGGTTTATCACCAATGAACTTCGCTCGCCCATGACCCAGGCCACGCAGGCCCACGCCGAGCGGGTGGTTCAGTTGTGTGCCGCCATCACTGCAGTGGAGTAGACCGGGGAACGCGAACCCGTTGCCGCTTAACCGCCGGTCACCGGGGGGAAGAAGGCAACTTCGGCCCCATCGTACAAGGCTGCGGATTCGTCACTCATGACCTGGTTGAGCGCCATGCGCACGGCTCGGCCACGCGCCAGGGCCTCGCCTGCCGCGCCCGGACGGGCGGCGAGTACGTCTCGCAGTTCGGCCAAGGTGGTGGCGCTGGTCTCCAGGGTTTCGCTGGAAGTGCCCATGGCCTCGCGGATGGAGGCGAAATACTTGATCTGAATTTTCATGCCAATAGTTCTGCAAAGGATACATACGCCACCACATCGCCATAGGCAATGGTGCGCCCGGCCGGGTTGACCACCAGTCCGTCACCCCAGACCGCCGAGGTCAACACCCCGGAACTCTGGTTGGGGTACAAATCCAAGCCACCGCTGGCATTGCGCCGCACCCGTAAGAATTCTTGCCGTTTATCGGCCCTGGCCCAATCAAAATGGGCGGGAGCAGCTACTGTTTTCATAGCAACATCATGCACCCCCTGCAAGCGCAGCACGAAGGGGCGCACCAGCAGCAAAAAGGTCACGAAGCTGGAAACCGGGTTGCCCGGCAAGCCCAGGAAATGGGCCGCACCAATGCGGCCATGGGCAAAGGGTTTGCCCGGCTTGATGGCGATTTGCCACAGGTCCAGCGTGCCCAGCGCCTGCACCGCCGGTTTGATGTGGTCTTCTTCCCCCACCGACACGCCGCCGCTGGTCAAAATGACATCGTGCGACAGCGCCGCCTCGCGCAAGGCCTGCACCGTGGCATCACGCTGGTCGGGCACGATGCCCAGGTCGGTCACCACGCAGCCCATGCGGCGCAGCAAGGCGCTCAAAAAGAAACGGTTGGAGTTGTAAATGGCGCCGGGCGGCATGTCCTGCGGTGCCACGGTGCCGGGTATGACCAACTCGTCTCCGGTCGAAAACAAGGCCACCCGGGGGCGCGGGGCCACCCCCAAATGCGCCAACCCGATGCTGGCCGCCAGCCCCAATTCGGCGGGTCCCAAACGCTGACCCCGGCGCAGGACCACGTCTCCCCGAGCGACGTCCTCCCCGGCCCGGCGAATCCATTGGCCGACGTGGGGCACGCTATTCACCCGCACACCAGGCATCTCCACAGAATCCGTGGCTGCTAGCACCGTGCAATCCTCTTGCATGACCACGGCGTCGGCGCCCGGAGGAATGGGGGCGCCGGTAAAGATGCGCGCCACGGTGTTAGGCTGCAAGGGGCTGCCAGCAGACCCGGCTGCAATGCGCTGGGAGACGGGGAAAACTTGCCCCGGTGCGGCAGCATCCGCGCAGCGCAGCGCATAACCGTCCATGGAACTGTTGTCCTGCGGCGGCACATGCAGCGCGGAGACCACGTCCTGGGCCAGCACACGGCCATCGGCATCGCCGGTGGCAACCCGCTCGACGTCTTGCAATGGAACGGCTGCAGCCAGGAGGCTGCGCAAAGCATCGTCAAGTGACTGCAGCGGCGCGCGCGGTGAAGCCGTCATAATTTCAATCCACTTTCGCTATGCTTTCAGTAGCTGCCTGCGCACTATCCATGCGGGCTGGCAGCACTTTTTACTCTTAATATCCGCACTCCTGCGCAATCAGCGCCTGGATCGTTGCCACATCCGCCTCCATCACCTGCACCCGTTTGGGCAGTGCTTCGATGCCGTCAAATTTGGCGGGGCGCACCGGCTCACGGCCGAGCGCTTCCACAATGGTCTGGGCAAACTTGATGGGCAAGGCGGTTTCCAGCACAACCATGGGGACACCGGCGCTGCGGTGCTCCATGGCCACTTTCAATCCGTCGGCGGTGTGGGTATCGATCATGACCTCGTGGCGGGCCCAGGTGTCGCGAATGGTGTCCAGGCGGTTGGCATGGGTGCTCTTGCCGCTGACGAAGCCGTAACGCGCGGCGGTCTGGGCAAACGCAGGGTCGGCGCTCAGGTCAAACTTACCATCGATGGCCAGCGCATCGGCAAACAGCGCCTTGACCCGCGCGCCGTCGCGGCCCAGCAGGTCGAACACAAAGCGCTCGAAGTTGCTGGCCTTGGAAATGTCCATGGACGGGCTGGAGGTTTCATGGGTATCGGCGCTGCCGCGCACCCGGTACACACCGGTGCGGAAGAACTCGTCCAACACGTCGTTCTCGTTGGTGGCCACCACCAGTTGGTCGATGGGCAGACCCATCATGCGGGCCACATGGCCGGCACACACATTGCCGAAGTTGCCGCTGGGTACTGCGAAGCTGATCTTCTGTCCATTCGATTCTGTTGCCTGGATATAACCAGCAAAGTAATACACCACCTGGGCCAGCAAACGTGCCCAGTTGATCGAGTTAACCGTGCCGATTTTGTATTTGCGCTTGAACTCCAGGTCGTTGCTGACCGCCTTGACCATGTCCTGGCAGTCGTCAAACACGCCCTTGATGGCGATGTTGTAGATGTTGGCGTCCATCAGGCTGAACATCTGCGCCTGCTGGAACGGGCTCATGCGTTCGTGCGGGCTGGTCATAAAGACGCGCACGCCCTTCTTACCCCGCATGGCGTACTCGGCCGCACTGCCGGTGTCACCGCTGGTGGCGCCCAGAATATTGAGTTCTTCGCCCCGGCGCGCCAGTTCGTACTCAAACAGATTGCCCAGCAACTGCATGGCCATGTCCTTGAAGGCCAGCGTCGGGCCATTGGACAAGGCTTCGAGCCACACACCGTCTTCCAGATGGCGCAGCGGTACGATTTCGCCGGTGCCAAACACCTCGGCGGTGTAGGTCTTGGCGCACAGGGCGCGCAGGTCGGCGGCGGGAATATCGTCGATATACAGCGACAGGATTTCAAACGCCAACGCGGCGTAGCCCTGCTCATGGTAGACCTTGCGCCATTCACCCAAGGTGGCATCGCTGACCTGGGGATACGCCTCAGGCAAATACAAGCCACCGTCTGGCGCCAAGCCTTCGAGCAGGATTTCGCAAAATTTGCGGGGGGTGGTGTCGCCACGGGTAGAGAGATAGTTCATGTGTTCAATGGGGCAATGTAACTTGGGATTTTCGTCGAAATCAACCGACTTCAAGCACCCGGTGCCTGCTCAATTTGGGTCAATTTGGATTGCAGATACTTTTCCATGGGTGCCAATTCACGGTCAGCGCTCAGAACTTCGCGCAGGCGCTTGACCAAACCCAGGGCCTCTGCAAATGCGTTGCGTGCCTCTTCCAGTTGTCCCAGGTCGTACACCACATTGCCCACCTTTTCCAAAGACACACTGAGGTCACGCAGACTTTGCGGGCTGTGGCCGGTCAGAGTGGTCAATTGGCGGCTGATCTTCAGGCTTTCCTGGTGGGCGTTGCGGGCTTCTTCCAGCAGCCCCAGGTCGCGCGCCACATCGCCCACCTTGTTTAAAGACACGCTGAAATCGCGCAGGCTTGGCGGACTGTAGCCGGTCAGGGTAGTCAGTTGGCGGCTGATATCCAGGCTTTCCTGGTAGGCGCTGCGGGCTTCTTCCAGCAGCCCCAGGTCGCGCGCCACATCGCCCACCTTGTTTAAAGACACGCTGAAATCGCGCAGGCTTTGCGCGCTGCTGTCGTCCAGGGTAGACAGTTGGCGGCTGATATCCAGGCTTTCCTGGTAGGCGCTACGGGCTTCGTCCAGCTGCCCCAGGTCACGCGCCACATCGCCCACCTTTTCCACCGACACGCTGAGGTCGCGCAGGCTTTGCGCGCTGTTGCCGGTCAGGGTAGTCAGTTGGCGGCTGATCTCCAGGCTTTCTTGGTAGGCGCTGCGGGCTTCGTCCAGCTGCCCCAAGTCGCGCGCCACGTCGCCCACCTTATCCAATGACACACTGAGGTCGCGCAGGCTTTGCGCGCTGCTGTCGTCCAGGGTAGTCAGTTGGCGGCTGATCTCCAGCGCCTGCTCGGCCAACAATTGCGCTTGCTTGGGTTGCTGCAACTCCCGCAAACGGTCTACCAATTGCCAAGCCAAACTGGGTGAAGGCCGTTGATTGGGTTCCCGGAGCCACCTGTCCCCCAGTGTTTGCCAACGCTGCAGCATCGCGGCCAGCACGCCCGGATCTTGCTCTGCGGCCACAAGGGAAGGTGCCGTCTGACGGTCACGCTGGTGATGGTCATCGTTGTCGATACGCCAAGGCGCGACCACATGGCTTGCACTGCGCACCGACCAAAGATCGGGGGCGATCTCCGCCGCGCGATTTTGAAAATGGGTGGGCAACACGAGGAAAATGAAAACATGGTTTCGCCCCAACACCGAGCGGTTTTCATTCAACCGCGCCAGCACTGTGTCACGGTAGAGGTCCCACTCTGGGAGCGGCTCGCCCAAAGCAAGCCAAAAAGGCTTAGCCACAGCTTCATTGGATGCCGCCAGCAAGGGGGCCAACACCTTCGAAGGTGCCTCAGTCGCACCTGCGGGCCGCAACATACGCAAACACAGTGACTTGGCGCGTAAGTGGGCGTCGAGTTCGGCGGCCAACCATTGGTTTGCCAATGCGTAGTCACTAAATAGGTAGACCACACCCACGCCACTGTGGTGGCGCAATTGCTGGCGCAAGCGCCGCAGCAATTGAAAATGCGCAAGGCTGGGGTTCATTCACGCATCACCGCAGCAGGCTTACGGTGCCGCGGCGGGAGCCAAAGGGGGCTGTGCCTCTGGCCGCCCCAACACCCAATCCCGCAGCAAGGGGTGAATGGCATACCACGCACTGCCATTGAGATACGCCAAGATGTGCTTGGTTGCCAGATAGCGCTGAAAAACGGCGTTGTCAATCTTGTCGTCCAGCTCCGGCTCATGGCTGCGTTCCAGGCGTGCCATCCAGGCAATATGGGCGCTGGGCACGAGCTTGGGTGGACTGATCTGTCCCCGCACCACCTCCAGCAGTTCGTGATGGGGTGTGGATGGATCGATTTCCAGTTCGATCAATACGACTTTAATGGCGCGCAAATAGTCCCGCAAGTCACCACCGCAGTCGCGAATAATCTCCGCCAGCAAGCTGGGCACAATGAAATTCTGCCAATCGGGGTAGCGCAAGGCCAGCAAGGCCGTCATTTGTTTGACGCCGCCTTCGGTATCCAGCGCATTGCTTCGTTTTTTAAAGACATGGACCGAGGGCATGTCCACTACAAGCCCTTGCCCGAGGATGCTGGGCAACTGGGGATTTTGCGCTATCAAAAATGGCGCCACGGAATACACCACATGCACATCGGGCAGTCGCAAGGCCGTGCCCTCGCTCAAAAAAAGCCGCTGAACAGTTTCGTAAACCTTGTCGGCGTCATCACCATACCCTCGAATTTTTTCCAGCGAATCGGCAATCAATACGCATTTTTCACCGTTCGGACAGATATCCGCCACCAACTCGCTGACAAACCGGTGGGCCTGACTCACAAAACTGCCAACATTGGCCCTGATCACATCCTCCAACCGTCCACGGAAACCTTCATCCGTTTTTAAGGCCAATTGCAACTGGGCCTTGGCCGTCGCAATATCCGCAGTCAGATTGATGCTTGTGAGCGTAATATTGGTGCGGGTTAAAAAATCCGCAAGCCTCTGCACCGGCGTACGCTTTCCCTGGATCGTTCCCACGGTCTCAACCCAGGAGGCGATCAGGGCGAGCAACATGCTGGCCAAATCAATTGGGGCGTTCAAATTGAGCCAGTCTTCCAGGTCGCAGTAATAGACCTTGCAGGATGAACTGCGTAATTCCGCCTTCAACCGCAACAGCTCAGTGCTTTTACCGCTGCCAATTTGACCGGTAAAAAGATACACACCGTCGCCATTGCGATGCGAAATCTCATGCTTCAAACGAAGCAAAGCATCACGCGGTCCTTGCAAATGCTGGACATAAAGGTCTTTGCCCGCCGCCTGCCCTACATCAAGTGGTTCAGTGTTTTGGACAGCTCGAATGAACTTATTGAGTTCAGAGGCGGCGTTTGGTGTCTGCATTGGCTTAGAGTTTTTCCTGAGTTGAGAGGCTATGCCAACTCTTCCTTGCGAATACGGACCATGGGCTGCAACACGGTGGGTAGCGCCTGCATCTGTGCCAGGGCGGCATCCATCCTGGCTTCCACGCAGTCGTGCGTCAGAATGATCAGATCGGTCTGTGTCGAGCCTTCACCACCCACCTCGTCGGCTTCGCGCTGCAGTACCGCATCGATGCTGATACCCGCCTCGGCCAGCAGGCCGGTCACGGTGGCCAGCACGCCCGCTTCATCGGCCACCCGCAAGCGCAGGTAGTAGCTGGTCACGACTTCGCCCATAGGCAAAACCGGCGTGTCGCTCATGGCGCCCGGCTGGAACGCCAGATGGGGCACGCGGTGCGCGGCGTCGGCGGTGTGCAGGCGGGTGATGTCCACCAGATCGGCAATCACCGCGCTGGCGGTGGGCTCGGAGCCTGCACCCTTGCCGTAGTACAAGGTGGTGCCGACCGCGTCGCCATTGACGACCACGGCGTTCATGGCGCCTTCCACATTGGCAATCAGCCGCTTGGAGGGGATCAAACTGGGATGCACGCGCAGCTCGATGCCTTTGGCCGTCTGCTTGGTAATGCCCAGCAGCTTGATGCGGTAGCCCAGTTGCTCGGCATAACGGATATCGGCCGCCCCCAGCTTGGTGATGCCTTCCACATAGGCCTTGTCAAACTGCACTGGAATACCAAAGGCAATGGCCGACATCAGGGTGACCTTGTGCGCAGCGTCCACGCCTTCGATATCGAAAGTCGGGTCGGCCTCGGCGTAACCCAGGCGCTGCGCTTCTTTGAGCACCACGGCAAAGTCCAGGCCCTTGTCGCGCATCTCGGACAGGATGAAGTTGGTGGTGCCGTTGATGATGCCGGCGATCCACTGGATGCGGTTGGCGGTCAGGCCTTCGCGCAAGGCCTTGATGATGGGAATGCCACCGGCCACCGCCGCCTCAAACGCCACCATCACACCCTTGGCGGATGCTGCGGCAAATATCTCGGTGCCGTGCACGGCCAGCAAGGCCTTGTTGGCGGTGACCACATGTTTGCCAGCGGCAATGGCTTCCAGCACCAGCGCCTTGGCAATGCCATAACCGCCAATGAGTTCAATAACGATATCGATCTCGGGATTGGCAATCACGGCGCGGGCATCGGCCACCACCTGAACACCCTCACCCACCGCCGCTTGGGCACGCGCTACATCCAGATCCGCCACCATGGTGATTTCAATGCCACGGCCCGCGCGGCGTTGAATTTCTGCCTGGTTGCGCTGTAACACGTTGAATACGCCACTGCCTACAGTACCAATGCCCAGGAGGCCAACTTGAATCGATTTCATAAATTTTTGAGTTAAATAGGGCCTCAGCCCTTATGGATTAAGCGCGAGCAGCTACCAATTTAATAGCACCCGACGTGCCTTGGGTATTCTGCGATACATGGTTTCTGCGGTAGTTCTCCAGGAATTTGGCGATGCGCCCAATCGCTTCACGCAAATCGTCTTCATGCGGCAAAAAGACAATGCGGAAATGGTCGGGTTGCTGCCAGTTGAAGCCCGTGCCCTGCACCAGCATGACACGCGTTTCCCTCAGCAGTTCCAGAAAGAACTGGCGATCGTCTTCAATCGGGTAGACCTTGGGGTCCAGCCTGGGAAACATGTACAGCGCCGCACTGGGTTTCACACAGCTCACGCCAGGAATGGCGGTGATCAATTCGTAAGCCAGGTCGCGCTGGCGGCGCAGCCGACCGCCCTCGCCCACCAAATCATTGATGCTTTGGTAACCGCCCAAGGCCGTCTGAATGGCCCACTGGCCCGGCACATTGGAGCACAGCTTCATGTTGGAGAGCATGTTCAAGCCCTCGATGTAGTCGGTGGCATTTTTCTTGTCGCCCGACACCGCCAGCCAGCCAGCACGGTAACCACACGAGCGGTAGCTCTTGCTCAGGGAGTTGAAAGTGAGGGTCAGCACATCGGTAGACAGCGAAGCCAGCGCCGTGTGTTTGGCACCGTCGTACAAGACCTTGTCGTACACCTCGTCGGCCAGAATCACCAGGCCGAATTCACGGGCAATCTCCACCAGGCTCACCAGTAAGGAGTCTGAGTACAGAACGCCGGTCGGGTTGTTGGGGTTGATCACCACGATGCCCTTGGTGCGGGGCGTGATCTTGGCCCGAATGTCGTCCAAATTGGGCATCCAGCCATTGGCTTCGTCACACAGGTAGTGCACCGGTGTGCCCCCCGACAGGCTGGTGGCTGCGGTCCACAGCGGATAGTCCGGCATGGGCAGCAGCAATTCGTCGCCATTGTCCAGCAAGGCGTTGGTGGCCATGGTGATCAACTCACTGGCGCCATTGCCCAGGTAAATGTCATCCAGCGTCACACCCGCCACACCCTGTTTTTGGGTTTCGTGCATCACCGCCTTGCGCGCAGCGAAGATGCCTTTGCTATCGGAGTAACCCGCCGAATTGGGCAGGTTGCGGATCATGTCCTGCTGAATTTCCTCGGGCGCGTCAAAACCGAATACGGCCAAGTTGCCAAGGTTGAGCTTGATGATCTTCTGGCCCTCGTCCTCCATTTGACGGGCTGCATCCATGATGGGACCGCGGATGTCGTAGAGTACGTTTGCCAGTTTGGCAGATTTCTGAATGGTTCTCAAAGTCCCTCCGATAGTCAACAGCACAGGGTGAAACCTATAATTTGACCACAGTTCCATGCACTCTTCCTGCAGTGCAGCATTCATTTACACCCCACTATCCCCATGAAACTCCAAGCAGACGCCATCAACGGCCCCTCCATAACGGGATACGGACCGGGTTGGGTCGCCGTCAATGGCGAGAGATTCACCACCAGCATCATCATTCACAGTGCAAACGGACGCTCTGACTGGGAGTGCGCCCGTTTTGAAGATCTGCAGCCCCAGCACTTCGCGCAATTGGCCACCGCAGACACCGAATTGGTCCTGTTTGGCAGCGGTGAACGCATCCGTTTTCCGCAAGCCCAGTGGCTACAGGCGCTGTATGCGCGCCGCATTGGTGTGGAAACCATGGACACCCAGGCGGCCTGCCGTACCTATAACTTTTTGGCGGGTGAAGGCCGAAGGGTCGTTGCGGCTCTTTTGTTGTGAGTCAACAAACCCCGCAGCCTCACAAGGGGATTTTCAGAGTAAAATCGTGGGTTGCTGTCTAGGGTAATTCTGAATACTGTCACGATTCGGGTCCCTGAACTAAGACTGACACATCCTGCACGCGAGACTGAAACACCATATGGCGATCGTTGTCAACAAACCCCTCCCCGAATTTGAAGCCAATGCAACCGGCGGCATCAAGGTAAGTAATACCAATCATGTCGGGAAAATCATGGTTTTGTACTTCTATCCCAAGGACAATACACCAGGCTGCACCACCGAAGCAATGCAGTTCAGAGACAAATTCAAAGACTTTGCCAAAGCGGGCGCCACTGTGTACGGCGTCTCTCGCGACAACATGAAATCGCACGACGAATTCAAGGCCAAGCTGGAACTTCCATTTGAACTCATCGCGGACACCGAAGAGAAAATGTGCCACATGTTTGGTGTGGTCAAAAACAAAATCATGTACGGCAAGAAGGTCAAGGGCATTGAACGCAGCACCTTCCTGATCGGCGCGGATGGCGTGCTCAAGGAAGAATGGCGTGGACTCAAAGTTCCTGGCCATGTCGATGACGTTTTGGTGGCAGTCAAAGCACTAAAAAAAGCCGCTTAAAGTAAAGCACCCGGTTTGCATAACGGTGTCACGCCGACGCCCAATGGCTCATGCATAATGGGCTCATGCCGGTAAACTTTGCAACCGCCTTCCCCAAAAAAGCCGCCTTGGCTCAAGGCGGCTTTTTTGTTTTTTCGGCACCGGCTTTCCCCTTTTCTTCTACTTGAGTTCCACTTCATGCCACTGCCCACTGCCCCCAAAAAACGTGCTGACCAGCTTCCAGCCAAGGCGTTTGAAGCAACCGCCCGCGGAACCCCTCGTATGCCGAAAAAACCGGACAGCTCCGTTGTAGAGCAGACCATGCGCGCCACGACCCCGGCAGCGAAAAAGGCCATCCCTACAGAAAGCGCGCGCAAACCCACCAAAGCGCCAGCGCTGCTGAAGGAACCCGTCGCCAAGCCAATTCCCCCTACGGCCATTCCTGCTCCCGCAAGCGTAGCCACCAGCCCTGCCAGCCGCTCCAGAAAGCTCGCACGCTCTGGCGCACGCAAACTGTTTGTCCTCGACACCAATGTGCTCATGCACGATCCCATGTGTCTCTTCCGTTTTGAGGAACATGACATTTACCTTCCCATGATCGTGCTGGAGGAGTTGGACGGGCACAAAAAAGGCATGACCGAGGTAGCCCGCAATGCCCGCCAAACCAGCCGCACGCTGGACGCGCTTGCTGGCACGCCCGGAGCAGACATCTCGGCTGGGTTCGAGCTGAACAGCACGGGCCATAAAGATGCGGGCGGCAAGCTCCTATTCCAAACACAACCCCTGGACTACTCCCTGCCCACCAGCCTGCCCCAGGGCAAAGCTGATAACCAGATTTTGGGTGTCGTGGAAGCCTTGCGCAAAACCTACGCCCCCCGGGAAGTGGTTCTGGTGTCCAAGGACATCAACATGCGCGTCAAAGCCCGTGCTTTGGGGCTGGCGACCGACGACTACCAAAATGACAAGACCCTGGAAGACGGCGATCTGCTGTACTCGGGCTCATTTGCCCTCCCCGCAGATTTTTGGGCTACCCACGGACAGGCCGTTGAGAGCTGGCAACAAGGGCAACACACCTTCTACAAAATTGACGGGCCGGCTGTCCCCAATATGTTGATCAACCAGTTTGTCTACTTTGAGGCCCCCGGTGAACCCAGCCTGTACGCCCGCGTCACCGAAATTCGTGGGAGCACCGCCGTGCTCAAGACCCTGCGCGATTTCACACACCTCAAGAATGCTGTCTGGGGCGTCACCACCCGCAACCGGGAGCAGAACTTTGCCATGAATCTGCTGATGGACCCGGAAATCGACTTTGTCACGCTCACCGGCACAGCCGGTACCGGAAAAACCCTGCTGACCCTCGCAGCAGGCCTGACCCAGGTGCTGGATGATCGCCGTTACACAGAAATCATCGTCACCCGTGCCACGGTGAGCGTAGGCGAAGACATCGGCTTTCTGCCAGGTACCGAAGAGGAAAAAATGGGCCCCTGGATGGGGGCACTGGACGACAACCTGGAAGTCTTGGGCAAGAGTGACACCAGCGCCGGTGAATGGGGACGCGCCGCCACCAACGAGTTGATCCGCAGCCGTATCAAGATCAAAAGCATGAACTTCATGCGCGGGCGCACCTTCATGAACAAATACGTCATCATTGACGAGGCGCAGAACCTAACGCCCAAGCAGATGAAGACCCTGATCACCCGCGCCGGCCCCGGCACCAAGATCATTTGCATGGGCAACCTCGCGCAGATTGACACACCCTACCTCACAGAAGGCTCCTCTGGCCTCACGTTTGCCGTAGACCGGTTCAAGGGCTGGCCACACGGGGGCCACATCACCTTGGCCCGCGGGGAGCGCTCCCGTTTGGCCGACTTTGCAAGCGACGTGCTATAAATAAAGTAGCTGCCTGCGCAATGTTTGTGCAGGCTAGCAACACTTTTTAGTAGTCACCCCCACCACCACTGGCCAAGCTCTCAAACTTGGTGATGTGGCGCAGGAAGGCCAGCTTGACGGTCCCGGTGGGGCCGTTACGCTGCTTGGCAATGATCACTTCGGCAACGCCGGGCTCCTTGCAAGCGTCCTTGGTGTAGTACTCGTCACGGTAAATGAACATGATGATGTCGGCATCCTGCTCGATGGCGCCTGACTCGCGCAAGTCACTCATCATGGGGCGCTTGTCGGGGCGTTGCTCCACACTGCGGTTGAGCTGCGACAGTGCAATCACCGGGCACTTCAACTCACGGGCCAGCATTTTCAGTCCCCGGGAGATTTCACCCAGTTCGGTCGCCCGGTTTTCGCCATCTCCGCCGGTGCCACTCATCAGCTGCAGGTAATCCACCACGATCAGACCGAGTTGCCCGCACTGACGGGACAAGCGGCGGGCATTGGCCCGCAACTCACTGGAGGTCAGGCCCGCGCTTTCATCAATGTGCAGAGAGATATTGCGCAGCTTTTCAATGGCCTCGGACAGGCGCGGCCACTCGTCATCACTCAGCTTTCCGGTGCGCAAATGGCCTTGGTCAATACGACCGATCGAACCCACGATACGCACCGCCAACTGGGCGGCACCCATTTCCATGGAAAACACCGCGACCGGCAAGCCTTCGTTCAGGGCCACATGTTCCGCAATATTGATGGCCAGCGCCGTCTTCCCCATGGAGGGACGCGCCGCCAACACAATCAAGTCCCCCGCCTGCAGGCCAGCCGTCATGCGGTCAAAGTCGTAAAAACCCGTAGGCACGCCGGTCACCTCGTTCGGGTTATCGGCCATCTCTGTCACACGGTCCAGCAAATTGACGACCAGCGTATCCATGCCCTGGAAGCCTTGTTTGTTGCGCTTGCCCTGCTCCCCAATCTTGAAGATTTTCTGCTCGGACTCATCCACGATGTCGGCAACTGGGCGCCCCTTGGGGTTGAACGCATTGGTGGCAATTTCGTCACTGGCCGATACCAGTTTTCTCAGCGTGGAGCGGTCACGCACGATCTCGGCATAGCGGCGGATATTGCTGGCGCTTGGCACATACTGGGCAAGGGAATTCAGGTAGGCCAGACCACCGATTTCTTCGGCCTTGCCCTGGTTTTGCATGTGCTCGAACACCGTGATCACGTCGGCTGGTTTGCTTGCGTTGACCAAAGTTCCAATGGCAGCATAGATAAGACGGTGCTCGTACCGGTAGAAATCTTCGTCCATCAATATATCGCCGACCCGGTCCCATGCCGCATTGTCCAGAAGCAGGCCACCCAATACACTGGACTCCCCTTCAATGGAATGGGGTGGAATGCGCAGTTGGGCGATTTGGCGGTCTGAACCGTAGTCTTCATTGGTCGAAAGTGCGGCTGACATGGTGTTTTCCTTGAATCTCTCCATGCTACGCGGGCAGACTCAGTCCGTCGAGTGAATGGCTGGGAACAAACTGTGGGCAAGCTGTGCAAATGATGGGATAACTTGCACCCCAAAAGACAAAAGCCGCTAGGGGCAGGCCCTGGCGGCTTTTTTGAACCGAATCAGAACCTGGTATTCAGGTCCTGAAAAGATCCAATAGATTAGGCAGTTTCGCCGTACACGGAAACCGTGATATCGACGGCCACATCGGTGTGCAAAGACACACTGACGGTGTTGTCGCCAACGACCTTGATCACGCCATTGGGCATGCGCACTTGCGATTTCGCCACTTTGTAACCGTTCTTGGTCAACTCTTCAGCGATGTCCGCATTGGTCACGGAACCGAACAAACGGCCATCCACACCGGCCTTTTGGGTCAGCTTGATGGTTGTACCGCCGAGCTTGGCGCCCAGGGCTTGGCATTCGGCCAATTTTGCAGCGGCAATTTTTTCCAACTCAGCGCGCTTGGCTTCGAATTCTGCCTTGGCAGATTCGGTGGCACGGCGTGCACGGCCAGAAGGAATCAGGAAGTTACGGGCATAGCCATCTTTCACCTTGACGATTTCGCCGAGGTTGCCGAGGTTCACGACCTTGTCGAGCAGAATAATTTGCATGGTCGTACTCCTTAGATCTT